>Ga0256407_10003267_pt1 | contig 29181 bp, 15 predicted proteins | sample RumenRJG_04DNA_FD_193489 | JGI IMG/M metagenome (GOLD analysis project Ga0256407, IMG submission 193489) | Bovine rumen microbial communities from Lethbridge, Alberta, Canada - RJG_04 | ecosystem: Host-associated > Mammals > Digestive system > Stomach > Rumen | place: Canada: Alberta...
ATCCCCAATCCCCAAATAATAATGTTTATTTAAATGATATTTTTTAATAATGTGGAAAAAATGAATATTTATTTATATATTAAAAATATTTATTTTTAATAATTTATTTATTAATAATTTATATCTAAATAAATAAATTAAAAGAAATGGATTAAAAAAAATCAAAAAAACTATAATGTAAGTATTATTTTTCCAAAAAAATTTTTTTTAAGATGATGTTGGAATTACCGTCTGATTTAAAAATGAAGACGAAAATAAAAACCTGATTAATCATTCTTAAATATTCAAAAAAATTTTTTTTAATTTCATTTTATTAACATTTATAGTATTGAAACAGAAATCAAAATATTATGGCAATTCTTATCATTTATTTGAATACAATTTAATAGTCAATTAAAAAAAGAAATTGAAATATTTATTTTAACATTTATGTAGGTAAATAAATGATGAAAAACTTTGGGTAGATTGTGAATTCATTTAGTATTTTTTACTAAATGATTAAATGATCATTCATCCTTGCTCTGATTATTTACTTACTTATTTAAACAAAATTTTTCCTAAATAGATATTAATTACTATAAATATTTTTATTAATTTTAATAAATTGATTTTATTTAAAATTATTATTTATAATTTAATAAATTTATAAATATGAATTAAAAAATAATAATAAAAAATGGAATTAGGAGAAAATAATGAAGTAAATGATAATATTGATTTTGAAATACCTCCAAATCAAGAAAATAAAAAACAGTCATCAGAAATGATATTAAATCTCCATGAATCAATGAAACCAAAATCATCAAAAAAAAGAATAAAATCAAACAAAAAGAAAAAAAAAATTTCTCAACAAATAAATATAGAAGTAACTGATACAAAAAATGTAAAAACAACAAATACAATAGAAACTGAAGAAATAAAAGAAAAATTACCAAATGAAATAAGAAAAATTGATTTAATTTATAGTCCAAGAACAACATTTTCAAAAAAAAAAATAGAAGAAAATAAATTATTTAATGAACTTTCAATGGGTTTCGACCCAATAACAATAAGAATACTAAAATCAACTTTCAAAGAAAGATTAGGTGCATTAAATAAATTAGATTTTATAGGAATATGTAAAAATCATTTATTATCATGGTATCCAAATTTAGAAAATAGAAAAAATGTTTTAATTAAATTTTTAAATAGATTATTTAAAGAAATAGATATGAATAATTCAGGTAAAATTACATGGGAAGAATTTACAAATTATATAATTCATAATTCAAATAATGAACAAGATAATACAATTGCATATTCACTTAGACATTATTCAATATCAAAAAAATCAATTGATGATTCAGATTTTACTGATATTGTGACTGTATCTTTTTATATTGAAAAATATAATTTAATTGGAGTTGTTCAAGATGGTAAAAGTATAATTAATTTTTATGATGCTAAAACAATGAATAAATTAAAATTTGAAATTGATGTTAAAGATACACAAAGAGAAATAAATGAATTAGAAATTAAAGAATTAAATAATCGAGCTAAAGATTTAGTAAAAAAAGAAGAAGAAGAAAAAATATTAAAAAAGCAAAAACATGAAAATAAAATGAGAGGAAGTTTAAGTAAAGACTCATTAAATAATTTATCACCAAATAGAAAAAGAACAATAAATTATAATGAATATGACATAAATAACAATAATAAAAATCAAAATGAAACTTCTGATAGATTAAAAAAAGAATTAGAAAGATTAACAAATGATGGTTTAAACTCAATTCAAAATTCAATAAATAAAAAATTAACAGTATTAACAACAGAATTTATTCCAGAATATGATTTATTATTAGTCTCAAGTTCAAATAATAAAATATCATCTTGGAAATTTATAGAAGGTTCATTTAAAAATGTAAATCAAATTTCAAATAATATTATAGATAGACATAATTTTTCATGTGCAATTTTATCAACAATTACTCCTCAATATACTATGACTTGGGATCCTATGCAAAAACATTTATATACTGGTCAAATGGATGGTAAAATTTTAAAATGGAATTTAACAAAAAGTAAAAATTTAGAAAATGAAACATTAGATTTTACAATAGCAAAAGTACAACATGAATTAGAATTAAAAGGTAATTTTGTTAGAAATTCTAAAAAAACTAAAACTATTATTTCTATGCAAACTCAAGTAAGTCAAACGGTAAAAATAGAAAATGATGATACTAAAAATTTAAGAGGGGAAAAATTATTAGATAAAATGAAGAAAGATAATAAAAAAAGAGATTCTGTAAGTTGTATTTGTATATTAGGAAAATTACAATTATTAGCAGCTGGTTATTATAATGGACATGTTATTTTATGGGATACTATGTTAAAGGACTATAGAAAATATTATTATGATCAAGATACTTGTATTTATCAAATTAATTATAATGAAAGTAAAAATTTAATTTTTACTTGTGGATTTGATCATGATATTTTTATTTATGATCCTTATATTGATGGGAATGCTGTTTATAAATTAGTTGGTCATAATATTAGTGTTAATTCTATCGCTTTTAATCCTATTGAAGAAGAATTAATTTCTATTGATATTGTTGGGAATATTAAAATATGGGATATTAATAATTTTTATAATTTTCAAACTATTAATATTAATGAAAGCTATTCTGATAGGAGAGTTCAACAAGATATTAATAATTCAAAAAAAAAAACTATTTCTTCTAATTTGAAAATGATCTTTTTAAGTAAACCTAAAAAAATTTTCACTTATGGTGAAAGGAATTTAATTCTTGAAGCTGATATTTCACATAATCCTGATTTAGCAGATGATCAATTAATTTTAGGTTGTTATTATAATTTTAATTTATATGAATTTGTATTAATATGTTTGAAAAAAGTTAAAATATGGAATGCATTTAATGGAAAAGTAATTAAAATATATAATAATATAATGGGAAATAATGAAATAACATCTTATACAACTGATAAAATATTAAAAAAATTATATTTAGGAGATAATTTAGGAAAAATTAAAAGTTTTAATATAAATAAAGGAACAGTATTAAAAGAATTTCATAGTCATTTAGGTGAAATTGAAGAAATGATTCATTCAGAGAAATATCATTATTTAATAACATTATCAAATGATGGAATAGTAAAAATTCATACTGATAAAATGTTATTTGAAACAGAAGTAATAAAAGAAATTGATTTATTTCAATCGACAATTAGTACAATTTGTATTTCAGATGATTTTTCAAGATTAATTATTGGTTTAAATACTGGAAATGTTAAATTTTTTGATGTTGAACATTTAAGATTTGATCCAGATGATATTGATAATGAAAGAGATATAATTTTTAAACATGATTCAATTATTACAATGATTTCTTTATCTAAAATTCCAATTGTTTGTATAGGACATTCAAGTGGAAAAATTAGATTTTCTATTTTACCACCAAATCCAAATAAATTTATTTGGTTTGGTTTATTTACAAATACAATAATTAAAGATGAAAATACAATAAATTCATGTATTCTTACAATGGATTTAAATAATGAAAAAAAATATTTATTTACTGGTGATATAGGAGGTTATATTCATTGTTATGATTTATCAATTATTTATGATATAATATCATCAACAGATAATGAAATTAATAATGAAACAATTAATAAATTTAAATCAATAAATATAAATTTAAAATACCAAATTCAAGCAAGTAAAGAAAGAATAAAAAATATATTTTTCCCAAATTTAATACCAAATATTTTATTATCAACAAGTAATGATAGAAAATGTAAAATTTTTTTAGCAGAAAATGGTGAATATATTGATTCATTAAAGCAAATAGCCTCAAAATATAAAGATGTACCAATAGGAATAGAATATTTTTTAGCAGATCCATTTGAAAGTAAAAGAGATAAAAATAAAGAAGTATCAACAGGAATAATTTATAGAAAAGATTTAGATAAACATAAAAGTTTAATCACAAATGCATTAATTCAACATTTAAGAGAAGAAAATCCAAAAATAAATGCATATACAAGAGCAATTACAGCAGCAAATGCAACAGAGAAATTATTTTTAATAACAAAAAATTGTAATATGCCAAGTGATAAAAGTAATAATTGGAATTTAAATATAAATATTGAAATTATAGAAAGAAATGAACAAAATAAATTTGAAAATATTTATCATAAAGTAATATTAAATGAAACTAATAATAAAGATATTAAAGTTATACAAAGTCAACCTATTTATTCTGATGATTATGTTCCTAATTTTATTGATGATTTATCTGAAGATAAATTAAAAGATTTTTCTGTTATGTTATCACAAAAGTTAAGACATGTTAAATTAGCTATGTCTAAAGTACAATCTGAAAAAAATGCTATTGAAAAATTTAAAAAAGATGATTTGAGAAAAAAAACTATTAATTTACAACAATCTATTGAAATGTTAAATGAAGGTGAAAAAAAAAATAAAAAAATTAAAGTTATGAAAGTTGATAAAAATGATTTGAAAAGAAAAGAAATGTATGGATTAAATAAAAGGAAAATTAGAAGTATTAATGAGAGACTTGATTTTTACAAAGAAGATTTTGATAAAGGAATAAATGAATTACAATATTCAATAGAAAAAAATATTGTTAAAAAATATTTAAATCCAATTAGAAGTAGTAATAAATTAATATTACCAAAAATTCAAAGTAGAAATAATTTACAATTAACTGAACCAGGTGTTCATTCATATAATTGAAAAAATGTAATAATTAATTAAGTTATTAATTTTTAAAAAGTTATTTCTTAATATAAATAAATGTAAATTAATATTATTTTATTCAAAAAAAATTTATTTTTTATAAATAATAATATAATAATCTAAAAATTTAAAAATAAAAAAAAAAAAAAAAAATAAAACTTAAAAAGCAAAAAAAAAAAAAATGTTATCAGAAAAAAAATCATTATTAAACAAACCAGTTCAAAAACTAATATATTCAAAAGACTCATCATACAATTTCGGTGGAGCTCCAACAGGAGGAGATCCAAGTATATTAAGTTTATTTAAATCCTCAAGTTCCTTAGCAAATTCAATAAAATCAACAGATCCATCTTCAAAAAATCATCTTCAATCAACAGCATCATTAATATTAAATAAAACTCAATCAAAATGGAATACAAATAGTAAATTTCAAAATTCAATAAAACCAAAAAATCAAATAAATAATTTTAGTAAAACTCAACAAAATTTTCATACTTTTACAAAACCAATTAGAGCTGATGCTTCATCAAATTCAATGGATATTAAAATTAGAAATATTATTCATGATTATACTAATATTGATGTTAATGATTATACATATGGTATTTTATCTAATTTAAAATCTAAAAAAAGAAGTTTGAATTTAGATGCAATTGATGATTATGAATTTTGGAAAAAACAATTTACAAGTGAAACTGAAAATAATGTTAAGGATAATATTAATAATTTAAAAGATGATTTAAAAAATACACAAAATGAAGTTTATTCAAAATTTTTAATGAAAGATGAAGAATTAGTTAAATTAATTCAATTTGATATTGATAATATTACTAATTTTTATTATGATGTTTTAAAACATAGAGATAAAAATATTGAAATTTGTTTGAAATTTATTATGAAATTACTTGGGGATTGTTTTAAGAAAGTTAATGTTAAAATTGCTCAATTAGGTAAACAATTAGATGAAATTGGGTTTTTAAGAGAAGAAGAAATTCAAAAAGTTACTGATGATAAGAAATTATATATTAAAAATTTAATTGATCAAAAAAATAGTTATTATACTAGAATTATAAATGAAATTAAAGATAGTGAAAAGGAACTTGTTGAACAAAGTAAAAAAGATTTAAATGAATTTATTTTAAGATGGAAGAATGTAAAATTAAATCATTTCTTAGATGAATTGAAAAAATTATTACAATCAAAAGAATATATTGATAATCCAGAAAGGGCAAATTTAATAAAAGATTTAAACAATTCTCAAGTAGAAATTTATAATAAGAGAAATCAATTAATTTTTGAAAAATTATTTAAATTACAATTTGATGAAATAACAACAAAAGGAATAGAAATAATAAATAAAAATTTAGAAGATATTTACTCTGAAGCAGAAAAATTATTTACACAACATATAGAAAAATTAGTAAAAAATTCAGAAGATATACAAAATAAATCACTTCAAGCAGTAGAAAACTTTAAAGAAGAAGTTAATTCAGTTTCATATGATTTTACAAAAGATAATCATAATGAAAAGAAATATAATGATTATGAAGATTTAAATTCAATTGATGATTTAATAGAAAAAGAAATAAAACCAATATTAGAAAAAAATAAAGAAGATAGAACAGAATATATTAAAAAATTAAATTCATATATTGATGAATTTGATGATTACACAAATAATATAAGTCAAAAAATAATAAATCTATATTCAAATGTTGGAAAAGCATTTGATGATCATAAAAAAGATTTACGTACATCAGAGAGAAATTATTTAGTTTCAATAGCAAAAGAAACAGATAATGATGAAGAAATATGTAATAATAAAGAAGAAGAATTAAAAAAAATATTAAATGAAATGAAAAATTGTATAAGTAAAGAAGAATTAGATGAAGGATTAAATAATTCATTTAAAATAATGGATGAATTACAAGTAGAATATAGAGATTTCTTTAAAAAAGTTGATGATTTATTCAATTCACATGAAGCAATTTTAAATAATGAATATTATAAATATGAAAAAAATGCTTTGAAAATTTTTGGAATATACCCTCCAGATAATAAATATGAAATAGAACAAAGAAGAAATAAAGAAAGTGATTTTTTATCAAAAAAAAAAGAAGCAGAAGAAGAAGAAGAAGAAAGAAAAAAATTAGAAGAAGAAGAAAAAGAAGCAGAAAAAACTGGAAAAAAACCAAAAGCACCTCCTAAAAAACAAGATAAAAAACAATTAAAAAAAGGAGAAGTTCCAGAAAATTTAATACCACCAAGAGAAATATTAGAATTTAAAAGTAAATTAGGATATGATTATTTAATTGATTTTAAAATTGATGAATTAGTAAGACATTTTTTAAGAAATGTTATTTATAATAGAGATGATGATATTTTTGAATTAAAACCAAAATCTCCTGAAGAATTAGAAAGAATACAAAAAGAAAAAGAAGAAAGAGAAAAAGAATTAAAAGAAATGGAAGAAAATAAAGGAAAAAAAAAAGTTGAAAAAAAAGAAATTCCTAAAAAAACAAATGAAGATGAAGAAAATAAAATTGATTATTTAAAAGAATTTGATGTTTATAATGCAGATACTAATAAAATTTTTTCATCTCCTTTAAATGCAGATAACGAAAAATTATTAAGTGAAGAAAATAATTTTAATGAAGAAAATATTACAAAAGGTTTAAATGATTTATTTAATATGTTACAAGATAATATTGTAAATAAAAATAAAAATAATGTTGCAGAAGCAAAAGTTGAAGATGATGAAAGAAGAGAAGAACAATTAAATGATTTAGATATAAGATTAAAATCTCTTGCTCCAAGAAAAGGAAAAATTGAAGTTGAAGAATATGATAAAAGACTTACTGAACTTGAGAAACATGAACAGAAATTAAAAAAACATAAAGAAGATATTAATCAAAAGAATGAAAAAGATAATGAAGATAATAAAAAAATTTTAGATGATTTAGATAATAAATTCAATTCTTTAAAAGAAGAATATGAAAAATTATCTAAAGGAATTGAAGAAGAAGAAAGTTCCAAAGGTTTAGAAGATAAATATAAAAAGTTTAAAACTTCATATTATGATTTTATGGCAGATTTAAATGAAGATGAAAATATATTAAAAAAATTTTCTGAACAAAATCCAAATGCTTTAATGAACTTAAATAAAAATTTTATATTATCATTAAATCCAATGTCAAAAGGAGGAACATACTCAGATAGAGAAATACAATTTACAACTGAAGAATTAAATAAATTGAATGAAGAAACTATAAAAGCTTCAATGGAAAATAGAACTAAAGAAAATGAGGATAAAATAAAACAAATAAGAGAAGATTGTGATAAATTTATGAAAGATATTGATGATAAATATGCTTTAGCAAATGAAAATATAATGGCAAAAGAAGGAATAGGAAAAAAATTCGGTGCACCTAAAAGACTTGTTAATGATATTATTATTAATATTAAAATTAAATGTAATTTAGCACAAGAAGGACTTAATAATTTATATAAGGAATTAGTAAAAATGATAGATAATTTTAATAATATTAAAGATTTGAATAAGTTAAATGAAGCTTTAATTAAAAATGATCTTCCTTTAAATGTAAGAAAACAATTACAAAAAATAAATAATTGTGTTTGGAATTATGGAAAATATATTGAAGCTTTTAAACAAAATGTTTTAGATACTTATCAATTATCAAGAGTTATTATGAAAGAAAATGTTGAAAGTCATGAAATAAGTGAAAAAGAAGATATTGAAAATGATGAAAAATTAAAAAGTGAAGAAATAAAATGCTTAGGTATGTTAGGTAAAATTATTTTAGAAGGTAATCCACAAAGTCAAAATGAAAATAAAAAAAAAGGAAGTAATCAAAATAGTAATGAACCTAATTTTAATAATGAAATTGGTGTTATTGATGATAAAGTTAAAAATGAATGTGCAAAAATTTATACTGGGAATTATGCTAAGTTTTTAAATCCAACTGAAAAAATTGTTGATAGTTTAATTCCATTTTTAGAAAATATAAAAAAAGAAATGGAATTAATGAGATTGAGATGTGTTAAAGATTTAAGAACATTTTGTCAAAATTTATATAAATTTTCACTTAATATACCAGAAAGTATTATCAAATTTATTTTTAGTTATTCTTGTTTAGTAAATAATAAAGAAATGAAAAAGTTATTAAATGGGTTTTTATCAGGTAAAAAAACAAGTGAGAAAATAAAAAAAGATTTAAGTGATATTTTAGGTCCTTATTTAGCAAATCCACATTTTATAGATAAATTAACTGAAATTGATAATACACAAACAAAAAGAAATCAAGATTTTATTAAAAATATAAATGAAACACAATATAATTTAATTGTTAATGAAGAAGAAAATTCTAAAAATTTTACTACGAGACTTTTAAATAATTTTGCTTGTTTATTAACTTTATTTGATAATTTTATATTTGAAGAAGAATTTATTTCATTAGGTGATGAAGAGTATTTTAAAAAAAGAGAAAATTATAATGAATTATTAAAATTAAAAGCAACAATTGAAGAAATGAATCATGCTGGAAATGAAGGAGGAAAAAAAGGAGGTAATAAAAATCAAAATTTAGATGCTAATTCTTTCGATTTATATTCAAAAAGAACATTTAAAAAAGTTTATAAAGGAATTAATTTTAAAGATGGGAAAATTGATTATTATACTTTATTTAATGATACTGTAAAAAATGTTGTTGAAAATTCTGAAGAAAAAATTAAGATTTTGGAAAAAGAATATAAAAAAGATAATTGGTCAAAAAGTATGACTGGGATTAAATTACAAAATAATAAAAATTTATTTTCTTTTAGGAATGAATATTATAAAAAACATTGTGAACAATTTAATAGTGATATTAATGAATTTATTAATAAATATAATTCAGAAAGATTACAAGAATTAGAATATAATCAAAAATGGAAAGATACTATGAAAAATTTGAAAGAAAATTTAGAACAATTTAATAAAAAAACTGGAAATATTATTCAAAAAGAAACTAATGAAGAAGTATTAAAGACTGATAATTCAAAGAGTTCAAAAAAGAAAAAGTAATTATAAAAATTTTTAAATAATATAATAATATTTTTAAATTAAGACTTTTTATTTTTTTTGAAACATTATTATTTTCAAAAAAATTAAAAATATTTAAATTCAAAAAAATAAAAAAAAATGAATGAATATAAAGGAATATATTATGGGAATTCAAATGAACATCATTTTTTTGAAGGTGGGGCACATTTTAAGTATATTGAATTATATAGAAGATTAGAATTTTTATATCGATTACAAGTACCAATTGATCCTATAAAACAAGTAATTTTATTTTATTATTAATGTAGCATAAAAATACTAGAAATAATAATAATTCTAATAATACTGGAAATAATTCTACATTTAATAATAATTCTTTAAAAGAAAATATATCTCAATTACCTTTGAGTAAATTTATTTTGAGTAAACATTTAAAAATGAATTTATCAATTAATAAAAATTTACATTTAGATAATTTGGTATATGATAAAAAAGAGTTTAATAAAAAAACTGATAATAGTCATTTAAAGGATAATTCTAATTTATTAGAATTTAAAAAACCATTATTAATAACATGTGAATATAAATGTACAAATAATCAAAATTTAACTAATAAAAATAATATAAATAAAATAATTAAATATAATCCAATTTTTACAAAGAAAAAAAGATATGTATCACTTAGTCAAGATAAAATAATAAATAAATCAGTAAGAAAAAATTACCAAAATCAAATAAATCATATTCAAAAACATAAAATAACTGATTTATCAGAAAGAGATAATTCAATATTAAGTAATTTAAATCAATATGAATATATTAAAAGTAAGAGTAAATCAAAAGAAAAAAATTGGATTTCCTTTATTCAAAGTAAAACACAAAGGGCAAGAGAATATAATATGATTGTAAAAAAAAATAATATTGGAAATAGTATGAATCACAATTATACAGATAATAAAAATTCAAGTGCTTCTAAAAGTAAAAGTAGTATTAGTAAATCAAAAAAAAAAATAAAAGAGAGATCAAATTCTAATATTTCTTTTTTTAAACCAAATTTATTGAATAATATTTCTTTTTGGTCGAAAAAAATAAATTTAAATGAAGAAAAAAAGAAAAATAAAATTGATAAAAATAAAAAATCAAGAAATATTAAAAAAGACAATAATATGTTTTTTAAAAGTGGTTCAATTGAAAATAATAAAAAAAATATTTTATCATCATCTTCACTTTCAATTAATGTTAAAACTGCTTATAATCAAAAAAATATGAATTATAGATTTGTTAATGATAAACAAAATAAAAAAATGTTTAATAAAAATAATAATAAATTTATTAATAATAATACAAATGATGCATTAGGTTCAAATTATGTTCAAATTTATATTAAAAAAAATATGCTCAAACATTCTTTTGAAAATAATAAAAATTTTTCTATTACTAATCAAATTATAAATCATAAACCTTTAATTTATACTAAAATTAAAGAAGGAAAAATAAATTCATATAAAAATTAGTGTGTATTTATATTGATAATTATTATTTAATAATTAATAAAAAATTATATAATTAATTTATAATATTTATATTATTTTTTTTAAGTATTTTTTTAAAATATTAAATATTAATTATATTATCATAAAAAAACTAAAGATAATCAAAATTATTTAATTAAATTTTTTGGGTATTTTTCGATTTTTAATTAATAAATATAATAATGTCAAATTCATTATTATTAAGTCCTAAAAGTAAAACACTTAATAAAAAAGATTTTCAAAAAGACTATTCTCAAAAAACAAGAAATAGTTTAAGTGATAATTATGGAAAAAGAGAATCATATTTAACAAAATCATCTTTTAATGAAATAAATTCAAGGAATTCACTTAATAAAAATTTACAATTAAGACCTTCCTTATTATCATTAAAAATACAAAAATCAGATAAAGAACTCTTTTCTAATAAAAGAAAAGATGCTTTTGGTAATGAAATTTTAAAAGGATCTAAAGAACATAAAGTAAGTTTTATTGATCAAGTTTCATCAAAAAAAATTTCAGAAATTGTTCTTCTTGAGAATTATTATTATATAAACAAAAATAATAATGATCCTTATGAATTATGTAAATGCAATTCTTCTTGTTATCTATTTTAATAATGTTTCATTTTTAATTTAATCAATTTTATAATTTATATATTAAATCATATGAATAATAATTGTTATTATTCAATCAAAGATATTTATTATAGTATATATTATAATTCTAAATTTACTTAATCATATTTTATTTTTCATAAATTAGAAAATTATGCAGATGTTAATGTTAAAAAATATATTTAATAAAAATGGAATTATAATCTTTTTTTAAAAATGTAAATAATTTAAATGTAATAAAAAAATAAAAAAGATATTTTTTAAAATCAAATTTAATTTTATAATTATTATAAATAAAATAAATTATTTAAATTAAAAAATAAAAACTTATGAAAAATTTCTTAATAGAAACAAAACAAAATACTCTAAATCCACATTTCATTAATCCTAATAGCCCTAATCCTAATAATAATAATAATTAATTTATTCTCTTCACTACAAAAAAATTCCTTCCCTCAATATATAAATCAAACCTTCTTCAAAAAAATTATTTAGATGGTAGGTTTTACAAAACAGATATTAAAACCCCTGAAAAAAAATCTCTCTTTGTAAAAAATAATAATTTAAATTTTATTTTAACAACAGAAATAAAAATATAAAAAGGAAAAAAACTTTTAAAAGAAAATTTCTTTTCCTTTAAAAAAACAACATATCAATTTGCACATAATGAGTTTAGAAGATATATTTTACATAATTGAGCCAAAAAAATCATATAAAAAAAAATCATAAATATCAAAATTTATAAATAAAGAAAAAAAAAAATTAATGGTATTCATTCATTTTCATTATGAAGTTTATATAATAGATGATTGGAAAAAAGGAACAAATGAAAAAAAATGAAATTTGTAAAAATTATTTAAAAGTTATTGAATATGGTAGGAAAATAATTAATTAATATAAAAATAATATTTCATATTCTGATTCTGATTCCTTAGTAGTATCCTAGTAAAGATAAAGATAAAGAATTAAAAATTGGATGAGGATTTGATTTAGATAACAAAGATATATTTGATTTTATTGTTTCTTTAATTAACGACGGGGGAGGGGGAAGTGTTGAGAAAGTTATTGATAGAGTTTGTAATTATTTTAATGATATTGTTGATTATTATTAGGATTTGCCTAAAGGAAAATAATTATTCTATTTTTGATAAGGTTGTGAAAGGGATTAGAATTAATAAAATTAATAATAATTTTTTTTGAGGATTTCTATTTATTTTAATAATCATTATCCTGATTTGAATGATTTTTAGTTATTTTTTGAATATTTGTTTTTTTTGCTATAGTTGTTGAGTATTATTTAATTAATTTTATTAATAATTTATATTATTTCAAATATTAAATATCTTTATATGATATTAAACTAATTATTTATAATTTTTATTCTTAAAAATATATATTTATATAGCGGAGTTAAGTTAATGTACATTAATTAAAATGATTAATGCATTTATTTTTAAAATTAATTAATTATGAACCAATATCAAAAGCTGGAAAATTAACTTTTTTTTCTAAACTTTTTATATTTAAAGATAAATTTCTTTTCTTTTTATTAATTAAATTTTGTTTATTTTTTTTATCATCAAAATTAAAATTATCTTCTTTAAATTTATTATAAAATCCAATAGCTTCAGAATATCTTTTATTATAATATATTTTTTCAGTATTTATATTAACAACACTTTTAGTTCTTTCAATAATAAGACTATGATTTTTACTTTCTTCAATATAATTATCAGTTTTACTCATTGAAAATTCACTTAATTTACTAATAGCTCTATTTTCCAAATTAGAATTAATTTGAAATATTTTAGAAAACATATTTCTTTTATCAACCAAAGAATTCATACCATTTAAAGTATCTTTTTTACCAAAATAATTCCTTTGTAAATTATGAGAAATCCCAGTCCCAAAATTTAAAGTAACAGATTCAATTAAATAATCAGCTAAAAAACTCATACAACAAACTAAAAGAGTAGAAAAATAAAATTGTGAAGATGATAAAGTATGAAAAATAACAGCATAAGAATTAAAATAACTAACATATTGAACAATAATTAAGAAAATAATATATAATAAAAAAGTAGAAGTGAACATAATTAAAGGAAATAAAAAAGTTATATATCTCACTTGTAAAATTAAAGTAAGACTAACAGAAAAAATAATATTAGTATAAGTCTTAAGTGACATATACCATAAAGTCCCATAATCACCTCTTGGATTAATAATTCTTCCAAAATCAGAAAAACAAATTAAATAAAAAATAACAATTGCAAATAGAAAACCTTTTATTAAATTAAAAGTAAATCTCCATAATGAAAAAATAGGATGAATTTCTCTACTTTCTCTATATAAAAAAGGCATAAATTTTTTAACTTGCTCAGAATCACTTTCCAAAACATCAAAATCTGTCAAAGCTTGAACTCCCAATGGTAAAGCAGTAAAGACTAAATTATAAAAAGTAATAAACCAATCATCAATAATAGTTTGTCCACTTGCCATATTAAAAAAAGCAAAAACGAATTGAATAATAGAAAAAACAAAATTTTTATAAAAAAAATAAATAATCATTTTACTAATTCTATTATTATTAATTCTTCCATGAAAAAAAAGTAATTTTCTCAAAAATTTAAATTCTCCAATTGCAAAGTCACTTGCTTGAACTGCTCTCATACCTTCTTCTCCATAAATTCCAATTCCTAAATGAGCTTCCATTATCATTGATACATCATTTCCTCCATCACCAATTGCAAGAGTAATTGCATTTTTATCGAATTTTTTTATTTTTTTTACAACTATGCTTTTTTGAAGTGGTGATACTCTACAACATATAACAGTACTTGCTTTAATTGCAATATTAAGAAATTTTTTAGTCTTTTCTTCATCTTTAAAAATTCCTGATAAAATTGAAGATTCTATTATTATACTGAATGGTGAATGGTTAAATACATCTTTATTTGAATTATGGATATTTGAGTTTTTCTTATTTAATGTGTTTATATTAGTTGAGAAAAAGTTACAATTACAACATCCTATTGTGTTACTTATTACACTATTAGCATTTTGACTTAAAATGTTTATGGCACTTCCATCATTTATGTTTATATTGTTTATACTATTTATATTGCTGTGGTTTATACTTTTTCTATTGTGAGATGGACTTAAATAATTTTCACTGTTGTTATTATTTTTAATTTCATTATTATTGTTGTTATTGTTATTACTGTCTTTTTTTTGCTCGTTATTGGAATATATATAATTTTTTAGTTTGTAAGTATTTTCAAATACAGCATAATCTTGGAAAAATTGGGAAATTTCAGGAAAAATGTCATTTTTTGTTCTATCAGAATAATTATTATGATGAAGGAAAATTCTAAATATTTTTTGGGATTTTGATATTAAATTACAACTCAAAGCAATATTTTCGGCAGTATCATTTTTATCTCCAGTTAAAACCCAAATTTTAATCCCAGCCATTCTCAAATCTTTAATAGTCTCAGCGACTTTATCTTGTAATTTATCTTCAACCATAGTAGCACCAATTAACTCTAAATCCTGTTCAATTATATCATAACATTGTTCAACAATTTTAGCTTTTTTAGCCAAATTCATTTCCCCAGATTTTAATTTATTATTCCATTCAATATATTCCTCTTCTTTAATTATTTTATAAGCAATCATTAAACATCTAAAGCCTTTACAAGATAATTTATCAACACATTTTAAAGTAAAATTTGAATATGAATCTTCCTTCGAATTTTTAGACATTCTTTTACTAATTTCACAATCAGCGCCTTTAGAATATAATTTAATAATATTATTTTTATCTCTTATAATAATACTCATTCTCTTTCTTTCAGAAGAAAAATTTAAAACATTTAAAACTTTAAAAGATTGAATTGAATCTCCGATTCTAATTTCTCTTAAATCATTACTTGATTGTAAAAAAACGAAACCTTGTTCATATGAAGTTTTTACTAATTCAACATCATCAGGACTTACACCTGAATATTCTGATAATTTATTGCATACACATTCATGTGTTATTGATATTGCTGTCCAAAATTCATTTATTATTTGAGTTTCTTTATCTAATAATTGAGAATAATTATCTAATGACATATTTGGAGTCATTATTTTTTTTATTATATTTCCAAAATAATTTTTTGGGATTTTTATTATTGGAAATGACTTTTTATTTTTTTTTGAAAATATTTCATCATTTGTAAAATTATTTTCTTTAATTGAATTAAAACTTTCTTTTAAATTTTTATCATATTCATAACATTTACCATAAATTACACAATATTTAAATTCCATTTTATTTGATGTTAATGTCCCTGTTTTATCACTAAAAATATAATTTACATTTCCTAATTCTTCATTTATTGAAACTGTTTTTGCTTTTGCAAATTTATGTCTTATTTTAGAATACATTTCTACATCCCATGAAATAAAAATTCCTTGAGCAATTTTTACTATTTCCATTGTTATTATTAAGCTAATTGGAATTAATGTATTTAATAAAAGGAAATAAGTGAAAAAAGTTATAAAACTTTCAACTTTAATTGAACGTTCTAATAAAATATATTTCTCATAGAAAACTTTATGTGTATTATATGTTTCATAATGAAGAAATGAACTTATTGCACATAATGTCATTAATGTTAAAAATATACCAATTAAATATTTATTCATTTTCTTTTCTATAATTGACATTTTTGTTCTTGGCATTTTTGAATTTAAAATTATTTTATTATTCATTCCTGTATAAAGTACAAATCCAATAATCCAATTTGTATTTTTTAATATACTTCCTTTTAATAACATTTGTCTTTGATTAATAGGAAAACTTAAATCATTAATTTCATTATTAATACTAAAATTACTATAATTACTTTTTTTATTACTTATTTTTAAACTAATATTTATTCTCCCATCTAATTTATGTAAATCTGAATTTGGACAATCACATTGACAAAAACCTTTAATTTTCATTCCATAAAAAATTTTACAATTTTCAATTTTCTCTTCAGGATAATTTAATTTATTTTTAAAAAATCCTTTTAAATTATTATTAGCAATTTTAGGTTTTAAACTTTTTTCTCCATCTAAAGAAGAAGTTTCAACATAAGCCATTCCATCATTTAAATTACTATCAATAATAATCATATCAGAAGGAATTTGTTTATTTTCATAAATTAAAATAACTTCACCAACATTAAGAGAAGAACTAATACTTTTAATAAATTTTCCATCTCTAAAAACTATAACTTCTTCATTATTGTTTATTCTATCATAAGTTAATCTTGATAAATCTTCAATTAAATCTCTTACCATACTTACCATTAAAACAAATAATAATGGAATTATTGCAGTTACTGAAGTTAAAGGACTTATTAAAGGAATTGATTGTATTATTGCAGTTGCTAAAAAATATACATTTGGTAATCTTGCAAATTGAATTAATAAACTTTTTGGGATAAATGTTAGGAAATTATATTTTGTTGTTGTTATTTTGTTATTTTTATGATTATATGATGATTTGTTTTTTTTGTTATTGTTTAAAAAAAATTCATAATATTTTTCTTTTAATAAATTTGTTTTTCCACTTAAAGAAGAAAATTCTTTATGTTGCATAATATTATTTTTTTTATTACAATTATAACTATTATTATTGCTTTTATTCTCCAATTTTCTAATATTGCTGTTATTAATATTAAAAATATTACTATTTTCTAATTCTTTTTGATCTTCTATTATACTATGAAGATTCTTTATATTTTCATTATAATCTTGTAAATCAATTTCTTTACATTTATTACTTTCTTTTGTATATATATTTTTTAAATTAGATATATGGAAGTTAAAATCTTCTCTTGTTTGAGTAATATTATTTGTTTTACTTTTTGATGATAAATTAGATGATATCTTTATTCTTTTTTCTCTTTCTTTTTGTTCTAATAATGTATTATTTTCTCTTGATTGTTGGGTTATTTTTATTTGAATAGTGTTTGATAGATTATGATAAATATTTCCAATATCATCTTTATTATCATTCATTTATTATTTTTAAAATATATTGAAAAAATAATTTATTAAATCTAAAAATAATTATCCAAATCATTTATCAATATTATTTGAATCCGAAGATTTGTATATATTGACAATTTATATTTTTTATTTTTATATAAAAATTAATTATAAAAGTTCTCTTTTCATTTTATTTATTTATTTAAATTTATGATATTTTTAATATTCAAAATTATAATCTTTTAATTGAGAATTATTGATTATTTATTAAAAATATAAGCAATATAAATTTATTAAATATTATAATATGTTAAAATTATTTAGTATGACTATGTCATATTTATAATTTTTATAAAAACTTATTTTTAAAATCAATTTTTTTCTTTTCCCTTATTATCATTAAAATATTTTTATTCATTTTTTATTGCTAATATTTATTAAAATCATCATTTACAATATATTTTAAACAGAAATTATTTTTTTAAAATGTTAAACACTTTTATTTTTATTTAATATAAAAATTAATTAAATTTATAAAAATATTTTCTAATATAATTTTTTAATCCTAAAATATTAATAAAAAATATCATTATGAAAGGTATTAGGATAATTAATAAGAATGGAATTACTTTTACATTGTTTGTTTTAGTTTTAGGTAATTTAATTATACAATTTGATTGATTAATACAATTAAAAATTGACTCTTTATCCTTTATATGTTGAAAATTAAAATTTGATATATCCAAAAATTTCAAAGATAAACATTTATTAAAAATATTAGTCATATCAGTAACATTTTCTGTATCAAAATTTGTTAAATTTAAACTTTTTATTGTTGAACAATTATAAAACATATATTTCATATCTACAACATTCCTAGTATTAAAATTACATAAATCTAATTCTTGTAAAGATAAACAATTACAAAACATAAAACTCATATCTTTAACTTTTTCGGTATTAAAATTATTCAAAATAATATTTTTTAATGATGAACATTTATAAAACATAAAACTCATATCAATCACATTTATGGTATTAAATTTACTTAAATCTAAAGATGTTAAAGAAGAACAATTAAAAAATAAATTATTCATTTCTTCAATTTTTTCAGTATTAAAATTTAATAATTTTATTGAAGATAAAGATGAACATTCATAAAATAAACAATTTATATCATTTAAATTTTTGGAATTAAATTTAGAAAAATCTAATGAAATTAATTGTTTACAATTTTTAAACATCCATCTAATATTTTGAATATTCTTATCATTTTTAAAAGATATTTTAATATTATATTTTCCTTTCTTATTAAAATTATAGATAAAATTAAAATCAATTTTTTTATTATCTATAAATAAATCAATTCCATTTATTAAATCATTTTTATTATCAAATCTTTTATCCTTTTCTTTACTATGTTTAAAATAATTCAAAATTCTAATTTCTTTATTTAAATCATTTTCATTAATATTATAAATTCCATTAATTTCATTATTAAAAATTTCTTTTCTTTTAAAATTTTCAATTTTTTCTTCAATATCATCAATAATACTTTTAAAATAAACACCTCTATTTAAATTATTATTTTTTAACATTCCACAATGTATTCCAATAATATGTAAACTATCACTTAAAATTAAAGGAGAACCAGAAGAACCAAATTCAGTTGAAGCAGAATGAAAAACTTGAATACTATTTTTAATATTATTTATTTTTCCTTCAGCAAAAGAAACATCATTTCCTTTTGGATATTGAATTATTACTAAATTATCATTTTTATATTCTTCTTCTGGATTATCATTATTTATTTTATCATCAATTTCAAAATAATTTTCAATATTATCATCATCTAATATTTCTATACATGTATAATCTAATTCAGGATTTGTACATGTAAATCTATTTTCATTTATTTCAATTTGTTTTATTATATTATTATGTGATATTGTTATAATTGAATTATTTGTTAATTTTTTTTCATTAATTATGTGATTATTTGTAAATAAAAATTTCATTTCTTTATTTTTTATATTTAATTTACAAAAAAATCCTGAACCAATTATATTGTCTTGTAATATTTTACAAGTAGCTTCAACTTTTGAATTATATCTTAATACCTTATTTAAAGGAATAATATCTTTTTCTCCAACAATATAATTTTGAGGATTATAATCCATTAATTATTTTAAAAAAATAATTTTAAAAAATAATACAATAAAAAAAACAAAACAAAACAAAAAAATGGAAAATATATTCCACAAAATAGAATCTCAAAAATTACCAAAAAGACCAGAAATTCACAATCAAGAAACCCAATTATCAAAAAGCAACTTTAAATTTTGTTACATAATAGGAAAAGGTGGTTTTGGTAAAGTTTGGAAAGTAGAATATAAAAAAACAAAAGAAGCATTTGCCTTAAAGCAAATGTCAAAATTAAAAATAATAGATAAAAAGAGTGAAAAATCAATAAACTCAGAAAGAAAATTCCTATCAAAACTCCATAATCCCTTCATAGTAAATATGCATTATGCATTTCAAGATAAAGAAACATTATATTTAGTAATGGATTTATTAATAGGAGGAGATTTAAGATATCATATAAGTCGTCATAGAAAATTTTCTGAAGAACAAACTCGTTTTTTTATAGGAGGAATAATTTTAGCTTTAGAATACATTCATTCAAATAATGTTATTCATAGAGATATTAAACCAGAAAATTTAGTATTAGATAATAATGGTTATGTTAGATTAACTGATTTTGGTATTGCTAAAGAAAATTTAATTGATAATTCAAGTGAAACTTCTGGTACACCTGGTTATATGTCACCTGAAGTTATGAATAGTAGTAATCATTCTTTTCCAGTTGATTTTTTTGCTATTGGTGTCATTGGATATGAATTTATGAAAGGTGTAAGACCTTATATTGGGAGAAGTAGAAAGGAAATTAAAGAACAAATTTTATCAAGACAAGCTAAAATTAAAGAGGAAGATTTAGGGAAAAGTTGGTCTAGTGAAAGTGCTGATTTTATTAATAAGTTACTTATTAGGAGACCTGAGAATAGATTGGGATTTAAAGGTGTTTTTGAATTGAAGGAACATCCTTGGTTTAAATATTATCCTTGGGATGATTTAGAAAATAAAAGTCTTCCTAGTCCTTTTATTCCTGAAAATAAAGATAATTTTGATAAGAGGTATTGTGAAAGTGTTGATAGAATTGGAGAAGATACTAGAATGAGATATGAAGATATTTTAATTGATGGAGAGTATCAAAAAGTTTTTGTTAATTTTTTTTATAATAAAGATTTGGAAAGGGAAAAAAATTATGACAAAGAAAAAGGGAAAAGTAATAATAATGGAAATAGTAAAAAGAAAAATAGAAATGGAAATTTAAATAATATTAACAATTATAATATGTCAAGTGGAAAAAATAATGGAATTTTTAATACTATTAATATAAGTAATATTACTAATGGGAATGAATATAATGAAAGTCAAATGAATAATAAAAAAAGTAATAATAATAAAATAGATAGTCATAATAGTAATACTAAACATAAAAGACCTTTATCACATTCATATAGTACTAAAGATGTGAATAATTCAAAAAAGAAAGAATATGAAAATAATCATAATAAAAATAAAAATAATGATAAAAATAATGATAATGGAAAACAAAATCAGAATTTATTTAATTTTCTTTTACAAAATAATAATAATAATATAATATTTAATTATAATCCTCAAATTGTTAATAGAATTTATTCTTCCTCATTTTTAAGTCCACAACAAAGAAATATAAAACAATATTTAAATAAGTATCATACTAATAATGAAATATTAAAAAAAAGTGAAAGACATAAAAAAAATAAATTTTCTAGAGTTAGTAGTGCGAGCTCTTTATTTAATAAAAATTATCAATATTTATTAAATCAAATAAAATCAATAACAAAAACGAATATTAATAATAAAGGAAATAAAAATTCAAAACAAATTTATAATATTTATTCCCGTAAAAATTAATTCAATTTTTATAATTGTTTTCATAATTAAAATATATAAAAAATAAAATTTTATAGAAAATAAAATTTAATTGTAGTATAAAAAACAATTTCTATTATTATATTAGAATTATAAAAAAATAATATATTAAGATATATAATATTATTTTGACAGTTTTTTTTTTGATTTTTGTATTGATTAAGCATTAAATTTTTTAAAATAATTTAATAATACATACCATTTTTTAATTAATGTTTTATCAGATGATTTAAATATCAATAAAAGATCTTCATCTTCAATATTATCATTATTATTATCCATTTTATCATTAAAATAAAATAAATCTAATTGGTCTAATGTTTCTTTTAATTCATTATTTTTTTCTATATTAATATAAAAGTGATCATATCCTACTAATTTTTTATTTATTTTAAAAAGTACAATTGTTTTTATATTTTTAATTGGAATTTCAGCCAAAGGTTTTTTTAAAAGAATATAATTTTCTTTTGAATGATATATAAAAAAAGTAATTTTACTCATTACACAAAATCTATCATAATATTTTGTTTTTTCCTTAATATTGAAATTAGACATTTTTAATAATTCGGAAACAAAAATTGGTTCATCATTATTTGTTTCTAGTAATAATTTTTCTGTTAATATACTATTAAGATCTGGTAATTTAATTTTAATTACTTCTTTTTTAATAATTTTATTTTCATTATTTTTTTCAATATTAATATCATTATTCCCATTTTTATTAATTTCATTATTATTTTGATTATTTTTAAGAATTGATTTTAATTTTGGAACTTCATTATTGTTATTTAGATTATTATCTACATTTATTTCTTTAATTTCTTCTATTTGATTATTGTTATTTTCGGTTGTTTCATTTTTATTTGATTCATTTATTTGTTCTTCTTTTGTAATATTTTCCATATCAATTTTCTCAATTTCTTTTTTTTCTTCTTCATTTTTTGTTTCTTCAAATTTAATATGTTTATTCTCCTCTTCATTATTATTATTTTGTCCTTTTTCAAATACATTAACTACATTTTGTTTTTGAGATACATTATCACTATGTTTATCATTAAAACTAATATTATTTATACTATTATTTTCATTTTTATTTTTATCAACTAAATCTTTATCAACTGCATATTCTTCATAATTGAAATTATCAATTACATTATCTTTATCTTCTAATTGATTAACTTTAATAACTTTATTAGTATCATTTGGTGTACTTACACAAACTCCAACTCCCATTAATTTACAAAAAATTGAAGAATAAATATAAAATAATTTAAAATTTTTAAAATACATTCAATTATTATTTTTTAATCAATTAAAGGAAAAATTTAAATTTATATAGTTCAAATTTTTTGTCAAAAATATAAAATAATAAATGTACATTATAATAAAAAACAAAAATAAATTATGAATATATATTATATTTTTAATAAATTATTTTCTATAATAAATGAATTTTCAAATGGTTTAAAAAATATTTCTCAATATCCTTTTACTTTTGATAATAAAACAACTCATGATAAAGAAATGAATATTTTTATAGATAAAATTGTAAAAGAACTGTTTTATCTATTAAGTTAAAAAATTGAAAATATTCATTCAAAATTAAATAATATTATTACTAATGTAGTATATATGTCAAGAGATACTATTAAGAAAATAGCAAATAAAATAATGAATTTATTTTAATTTTAAATATAAATAAAAATTTTAAAAATATATTATGCTAATAAAATAAGAAAAAACATTACAATTTAAATTAACATTTGATGAAAAAAATAGAAAATATTTTGAATAATTAAAAACTTTAATTTTTTTATGAAAATATCAAAAGAAGATATGTAAAAATAATATAAAAAATAATAATATAAAAAAAATAGAATAAATATTTAATAGTAAAATCATCAGGATTATATATGTTTGACAATAAAGAAACATTAATAATAAATAATACAAAAAAATTTATAATTGATTATTTAAATTTAAAAATAAATTTATATCAAACTCAAATAAATATTTTAAAAGATAAAATAGAAATAAATTTTAATAACATTAATTCAGAATTAGATATGAAAGAATTCTTAAATGAAAATAGTAGTTTAGGTTCTATAACCAATAGAATTTATTTTTATTGAATATTCCCCTGATATTAAAATTGAAGGCGTTAATTCACAAGAAAAAAATAAAAAATTAAAAATATTAAAAGATTTTTTAATTAAAAATTAGATGATAATAATGAAGAATTTAAAAATATAAAAGAAAAATGTGATATTTGGTTTAATAAATTTAAAATACAAAATATTTATTTATTATTATCATTTTCCTGAAAATGGAAAAGATGAAAAAATAGATAAAAAAAATTGCTTATTTTTTTAAATTATTTTAACCTAATATGAACAACTGGAAAAATCTTTTGATTGTATAATAAATATATTAATTATATTTTAGAATTAAATAATAGAAAATTTAATGAAAGATGAAATTCCAATTTGTCTTTTTGAAATTTTTGGTTTATGTATTTTAATAAGTCAAACTTATTGTAAAAATTAAACAGAAAAATAATTTATTTAAGCTAAAATTGAAAATAATTTTATTTTAAAAAATAAAGATTTTTGATTTGATTTAGCAAGTTATTATATTCAAACTAATTATGAAAAAAAATGAAAGGTGTTAATTATATTTAAGAATTAGAGAAGGAAGATAGAAAAATTAAGATTGTTATTATATAATATGAAAAAATTTAATATTGATATTTAATAAGTTAAAGGAATTGAAAGAGTAATTATGTAAATATTTGATATTGAAAAACAATTATTAATTAAATTTTTTTAAAATAAACAAAATGATTGAATTAATAATGAACTTATTTTTGATAACAAAAAAAATAATAATAATCATAATATTAAAAAATAATTAAATTTTGAAAAAGAAAGAAAGAAAGTGAAGAAATTATTGAAAAAAATAATAATAAAAATGATAATGATGGATGTTACAATCAATAAAAATTATAATTTAAAAAATTAATATTAATATTTATGATTAGTAAAATATTTTTTGTATACTTATAAAAATGTTAAAAAATTAAAATTCTTATATAAACAAAAAATAAAATATAGTTAATTATCCTAGTTTTTTAAAATTACTATAGAAGGGTTACAAACATATTTATAAATTATTTTATTTTTATATTTTTTAGATATAATCTATCTTCATTAATTTCATTATAACTTCCTGAATATATAAATCAAATCCAGAATCATCATATTTTAAACTAGAAATTATATCATATTCATTAGTCATATTAAAAAGTGAAAGACAATATTCACAAAAATAAATATAATAAGAAAGAACAATTTTCTCACTCATTAAAAGCAAAATACAATTTCTTTGATTAAAACTAATTCCTTTTTTTTTCAAATTAATTTTATCTTCTTCAAAAGTAGTAGGATAATTTCTCAAAGCTTTAACACATAATAAATGTAAATGCTTTAAAACTTTAATTTCTAAATCTTTAGAAATAGGAGAAATATAATAAAAAGTAAAATTAACTTCATCATAATATAAGTTTTCATTACTAATCATAGAATTATATAAAATATTAATATCATCATCAAAAAGCATAAATCTTAAAAAAGATAACAAATCAAATAATTGAGATTCATAAATATTATCATTTAAAATAAAACTTTTAATAAATTCAAATTCATTTTGAAAAAAATTTTTTTTAACATTAAACATAGGATAAGTATCATTAAAAACAACAGTTAAAGTAACTTCATTACTATCATTATCTTCTAAAGCAAAACCATAATTTAATAAGAATCTAGCATTAGTTTTTTTACCATAAGAATCAAATACTTCATTTCCTTGTTCAATATCTTCAAGAGCTTGAATAACAAAACTTTGTAAAATATTATCATAATACCATTGTGTTTGTCTTGGTCTTTTATGATTTAATAAATCTGCAAAAGGTGCTAAAACATCAGTTTTATTTTCTCCTATTTGAATACCGAAAATTCTACTTGAAATCATCATTCTTGCTTCACAAAATTTTTTATATGGAAATTGAGTAAATGATGGTATGTATTTACATAATTTTTCATAATCTTTTTTCATATCAATTTTCTTATCATATATTTGATTTAAAAATGGACTTCCTTTTAAATAATCTAATTCTTTTTGAGTGTAAAAAATTGGGAAATTTGAATAGTCATTTGGTAATAAATCAAAATAAAATTTCCATTTAGGATTTTTTTCTTCTGATAATAAAAATGATGTTAATAAACAATGTTTTGGTGAGGTTAATTCACTATACATAAATTTACCTATTTCTTTTCCTATCGGAGTTGATAATGCTGTTTCTAATGATATTAAACATTCTTTTGGTATTGTCATTATTATTTCATCTTTTAATATTTTTGATTTTGCTAATACTCCCCTATAATCATCTGAATAAAAATGTATTTCTAATTTAGGGAAAAATGCATCATAATGATATAATTCTTTTAAAAATTTTATAAATAAAGGATATGATTTAAATTGTTTTGATTTAGATTTTATTTCTTTTTTTCTTTTTTCTATTAATGACATTAATTTTTGATTTTTTTCTTTTGAATATTTTTCTGCTTTTTCAATATCATACATTTCTAAATAAGATAATGATGCAATGTAATATCCTTTTGAAAATTTTGGAGCTATTTCTATTGTTTTTAAAGCATCTCTTAATGCTAATGAAAAAAATCCTTTTGCAAGATAACATATTGCTCTTTTTATTAGAAAATTTACATTTGATTTATCATTTTTTATTCCTTTTGTATAATAAGATATTGCATTATCATAATTTTTTAATGATGAAAATTTATCTTTTTGTATTTCGGATTCGCTAATTATATATTTAGTTGGTTGTTGTATTGTATAAGGTCTCCTATATTTTTCTATCAATGGTAACTTTTCCATTTTATTTAATTCTATATATTTAATATAAAAAATTTATCAAAAAAAACTAAAATTAAAAAAAAGAAAAAAAAAGGTAAAAAACAATAAATAAAAAAGTAAATTTTTATCTTCTACAACATTTCTTCTTTTTTTTAGTATCTAAAACAGTTCCATATAAATTAACTTTTTCTTTATTATCTTTCCCTTTATTTAAATCAATATTCCCAATACCAATTTGTTGATTAATAAAATCCTTAGTAGCATTAATAAACAATTCATCAACATTAATCGCATCTTTAGCACTAGTTTCATAAAAAGGAATATTATAATCATCAGCTAAACTTTTTCCTTCATCAAAAGTAACTTTTCTATTATTATTTAAATCACATTTATTTCCAATTAAAATTCTTAAAACATTATTTTTTGCAAATTTATTAATTTGTTCCATCCAATTTTTAACATGTTCAAAACTTTCTCTTTCAGTAATATCATACACAATTATAAATCCTTGTGCACCTTTGTAATATGATGTTGTTATTGCTCTAAATCTTTCTTGTCCTGCAGTATCCCACTATAAAATTTTTATTTTTTTTATTTTTTTTTTTACTATTTGAAGTTTTATTTCTTTTCCATTTATTTCTATTGTTTTTAATTTGAAGTCTACTCCTATTGAATTCATTGTATTTTGAGAAAATGAATTTTCTGTGTAACGGAGAATTAAACATGATTTTCCTACTGAACTGTCACCGATTAAAAGAATTTTGAAAAGGAAATTACTACATGTTATATATTTTTATTTTTTTTATACTACTCTGAATCCATTTTTTTATATATATTAAAATTTATTTTTTAATTTTTTAAGTTTGATTAATAATATATTATTATTATAAATACTTTTAATTTAATTTAAAACTTGAAAAATACATTTATTAATATATTTCAAATATTACAATTGGTAAATTATCTTAATTTTTATTCCAGTATCAAAATATTGTTTTATTTTTTTATTAAAATAGTTTAAAAAAATGTATTTTTATTAATCTAAATAAATTCCTAAAAATAAAAATCTAAAATAATAAATAAAAAAATATACAAAACCCATCAAAAAATAAAAAATGGAAGACATGAAAAATTTAATAATCCAATCTTTAGAAACAAAAGGAGTTCTTGGTCAAATAAGAGCCCAACTCCGTAGTTCAGTATTTAAAATAGTAGACGAGCAAGATCAACAATTTAACTATGGATGTGGATTAAAATGGGAAAATCCAACATTATATAAAATCCTAGAAACAAAAATAGGAACATTACTAGCAGAAATAATAAGAGATTTCATGGAATATTTCAGAATGGATTACTCACTTTCAATCTTTATTCCAGAATGTGGTATTTCACCAGAAAGATTAAGAAAAGAAGAAATTTGGGGTAAAATAGGTTTATCAAATTCACAAGGTGAACAATTTATTTCTAAATTACAATTACCTTTAATTTATTATATTATGCATTATTTTATTCAAGAAGTAAAAGATAATCCTAAAAAAGTTATGGATTCAATATTAAAAGTTCAAGATGATATAGAAAAAAAAAGTGATGAAATAATTGATAAAAATTTACTTGATTATTATCAAACACATAAAGAAGAAGGAGAGATTCCATTAAGTAACAATGAGAGAATTAATCAAGATCAAAATCAAAATAATAAAAATTTAGACAGAAATAATAATAATAATAATATTAATGATAATCATATTGAACAAGATGAAGATGATAAAGATGAAATTCAAGGAAGAAATTATAATAATCAAGATAATAATAGGAATTTTCAAAATGATGGTAAAGAACATGAATATGTTGAAGAACATGTTCCTGAAGATATTGTTGAAGAAATTGATGAAGATATTGGAGGAGGTTCTGGGGATAAAAAATCATCTGGGATTCAAAATTCACAAAGTTTAAGTGGGACACAATTTGATAATACTGTTAATTCTTCTGCTTTGGAAAATTTGAATTATGTTGAAAATGCACAGAAACCTGAACATTGATTTTTTTAAGTGAATATTATTTTCTTTTTTTTATTAAAGCTTTTTTTTGAATATTTTTATTTGTTTTTATTTAATATTTTTTTGAGATATTGATAATTTTTTTTCAAATTTTTTTTAAAATTTTTTATTGTTTGAATATTTGGAATAAATAAATTTAATATATTAA
>Ga0256407_10003268_pt1 | contig 29174 bp, 22 predicted proteins | sample RumenRJG_04DNA_FD_193489 | JGI IMG/M metagenome (GOLD analysis project Ga0256407, IMG submission 193489) | Bovine rumen microbial communities from Lethbridge, Alberta, Canada - RJG_04 | ecosystem: Host-associated > Mammals > Digestive system > Stomach > Rumen | place: Canada: Alberta...
GACGTGGGCGGTGCCGGCAAGGCCTACTATGACATGGACACCGAAAACCAAGGCAAGGAATATCGCGAAGACCGCGTGGATATCGTGAAGAACGGCGACGGATTTGCCGTGGGCTACACGCAGAAGGGTGAATGGCTGGAATACACCGTGAACGTCGAAACTAGCGGAACCCTCCCCTTCGAACTTTCTTACGCAACAGGCATGGAAAGCGCAAGCGTACGATTCTTCATGGACAATGAACCCATCACCGATACGCTCTCGCTTTCTGGAACCGATGACTTCGATACATACGCTACGTACAAAGGCAAAACAACCAAGGAACTCACCAAAGGCGAACACGTGCTCAAGGTGGTGATGACAAGCGACTACGTGAACCTCGACTGGATTGCCTTCGGTAAAATTGATGGCGATATTATGGATAAGCGCAATGGCACCACGGGCATCTTGCCGAAATTTGCTTCGGATGCCGCAAATGCTTTCGCAAAAACCGCAGGTGTTTACAAGGTCTTTGACCTGATGGGCAATATGGTTGGTAAAGTCCGCCTGAACGCAGGGGCTTCGCAGACAGATATCAAGATCGGACTCAAGACGGCCGGCTTTGGGCGCGGAGTCTACGTCGTCCGGAATCCTGCTGGAAAGACCCTGAAATTGCAAGTCGGGGAATAAGCCCAACCTCCCCCACATTTAAAGTCCCCGACCTCACTCACGAGGCCGGGGATTTTTAGTATCAAAGTTTAATGCAATTTCTGTGGCGAATTAACTACATGCACAGAATGTCCAACATCTGTCGCGGCGTGACGACAATCGGATTTGCAGGAAAATGCTTGACGTTCCCCGTTACAAGATGCGTTTCGGCGGTTTTGCCATGAGAAAGCGCAATGGAATAAAAGACAATGTCCTTGGGATCGGGCATGGCTTCTGCAACAGTTTCCAAAGCATTTTCCATAACACCCAAGGATTCTATCTGGGATATGGTTTCTGAAATCAACTCTGAAGAAAAACCGAATTTCGGCCTATTCAAAACATTGCGATACTCATTCAGAATTTCATCATTGTATACAGGAACAACAAATCCATTGAAAACTGCCTGCAATACGACTCCAGGAACAGAGTTCCATTTCAGCAAAGCGGAAACAATGACATTCGTGTCAATGACCGCATAAAACTTCATCGGCCGCTCCTGGCAGCATCAATTTCGGCATTGATTTCGTCTAGAGTCATGTCGGCGGCCCCAGCTCTTTCTGCCTCGGCAGAAAGCTGGCGCATTACCATCGACATACGGCTCGCAACTGGACTTGCATTGTAGAAAACGCGCCTGTCGGCGGCATAGGCGGGAGCCTTTGTGGATGAAACCTCGAAGGGAATCCTCTTCTCGCGCACAACGGCACGAGCGAAGACATTTATCGCCGTGGTCATCGACATGCCAAACTCTTCACAAAGCTTATCAAAGTCTTTTTTCAGGCTGTCATCCATTCTAATGCTAAAGGTGGTTTGCGACATAAAAGTAACCTCTTTTCATATAATATACATAAAAACACACCGAAATGCAACCTAAACAATGAGCTTTTTAATTGGTCCTATTTTTCCCTTGGTTTTGGATTACAAAGTTTAACTTTGATGTTGCAACCAGGGTTTGTTTCCGAACATTTTGGAGTGATGAGTTGGGGCTCTCTTGGTCTTATGGGTGGAATTTCGACAATTGAGCAAATGCATTGGGGAGATGATTGGAGATTGGGGTTTACGCAGCACGTTTCTGTAAATGGACGTGAATTTTATTTGAAAGACAGTTACTGTGGTGATGGTGGCATTTTTGTTCCTCCTGGAGCTTGTTCTGGAGATCCTGAACCAGTTCGATATACCGAATTTGGTGCCGGAGCATATATTTCGTATGGTCGTTTTTCTTTTGAATTTCGCTATGGACGTGATATTAGTGAAAGCAGAAACCGATACACTTTTTCTATAGATTGGTCGTTTTATGAAAAAGGCTCTTCCTCAGACTACAGTTTACCGCCTTCGGTTTACTAAATAAAAAGTAGCCCCCTCCTATCTATTTAATACATCACCGAAACCTTCCTCCCAACTGTAGGTAGATACGAGAAATTATGGTTCCCCTACGCTTCGCTTCGAGGAAGACAGGTCGTCAGGATGACGTCGTGGGGCGTTCTTTTTTGAAACAGCCCTAAATTTGCCCGTTTTTAGCTCAAAAAACGTTTCAGAACGAAACAAAAAGGGCGTTTTTCGGGGTTGGCACGGCTTTTGCTAATGTATCGGCGTAAAAAACTCCCCGCTCAAACAAAAACACCGGGGATCAAGAAATTAAAATAGGAGATAAAATCATGGGTAAGATTATTGGTATTGACTTGGGTACGACAAACAGCTGCGTTGCCGTGATGGAAGGTGGCAAGCCGGTCGTCATCGCCAATGCAGAAGGTTTCCGCACCACGCCGTCTATTGTCGCTTTCGGCAAGAACGGTGAACGTCTTGTGGGCCACGTTGCAAAGCGCCAGGCAATCACGAACCCGGAAAAGACGATTTATTCTATCAAGCGTTTCATGGGTCGTACGGCTGGCGAATGCTCCGCTGCCGAAAAGAACATGCCGTACAAGCTCGTCGGCACGGGTTCTGATCCGGTCCGCGTCCAGATCGACGACAAGCAGTTTGCTCCTCCTGAGATTTCCGCTGCTGTTCTTCAGACCATGAAGAAGATTGCCGAAGATTACCTCGGCCAGACGGTTTCCCAGGCTGTGATTACGGTCCCGGCTTACTTTAACGACTCTCAGCGTCAGGCAACAAAGGACGCTGGTAAGATTGCAGGCCTCGAAGTTCTCCGTATCGTGAACGAACCGACTGCTGCTGCTCTTGCTTACGGTCTTGACTCCAAGAAGAGCGAAAAGGTTGCTGTGTATGACCTCGGTGGTGGTACGTTCGATATTTCCATCCTCGAAATCGATGATGGTATGTTCAGCGTGAAGGCCACGAACGGTGATACGATGCTCGGCGGTGACAACTTCGATGAAGTCATCATCGACTGGATCAACGACGAATTCAAGAAGGAAAATCCTGGCATTGACCTGAAGAAGGACAAGATGGCTCTCCAGCGTTTGAAAGATGCTGCTGAAAAGGCTAAGATTGACCTTTCTGCTACGACTTCTACGAACATCAACCTTCCGTTCATCACTGCTGATGCTTCTGGTCCGAAACACTTGGACCTCACCCTCAGCCGTGCAAAGTTCGACCAGCTCACCGCTCACCTCGTGGAACGTTCTATGGAACCGTGCCGCAAGGCTATCAAGGACTCCGGTCTTTCCTTGAGCGAAATTGACGAAGTCATCTTGGTTGGTGGTTCTACCCGTATTCCGGCCGTTCAGGAAGCTGTGAAGAAGTTCTTCGGCAAGGAACCGAACAAGACTGTGAACCCGGACGAAGTGGTGGCTATCGGTGCTGCCGTTCAGGGCGCTGTGCTTTCTGGCGACTCCGCTGTGAAGGACGTGCTCCTCCTCGACGTGACCCCGCTTTCTTTGGGTATCGAAACTCTCGGTGGCGTGATGACCAAGCTCATCGACCGTAACACCACGATTCCGACCAAGAAGAGCCAGGTGTTCTCCACTGCCGAAGACAACCAGCCGGCTGTGACGATTCACGTGCTCCAGGGCGAACGCGAATTTGCTCGCGACAACCGTACGCTCGGCAAGTTCGACTTGACCGACCTCCCGAAGAAGCCGCGTGGCGTTCCGCAGATCGAAGTGACCTTCGACATCGACGCCAACGGCATTGTGCACGTGTCTGCTAAGGACAAGGAAACCGGCAAGGAACAGTCCATCAAGATTACTTCTTCTAGCGGTTTGTCTGAAGACGAAATCAACAAGATGGTCAAGGATGCCGAAGCTAACGCAGCCAAGGACAAGGAACAGCGCGAACTCGTGGACATCAAGAACCAGGCCGAACAGATGGCATACCAGGCTGAAGGTCAGCTCAAGGAATTTGGCGACAAGCTCCCGGCTGATACCAAGAGCCAGCTCCAGGCTGCTATCGACGACATCAAGGCCAAGAAGGACAACGGCACCAAGGAAGAGATCAAGGCCGCTATGGACAAGCTCCAGGGCATGATCAGCTCCATGGCTCAGGCCGCTGGTGCAAACCAGGCTCAGCCGGGTCCGCAGCCGGGTGCTTCTGAACAGCCGAAGAACGACAAGAAGGGCGATGGTCCGGAAGTCGTCGACGCTGAAGTGGTTGACTAATTTCAACCTTCAAAAAACAAATAGGATTCGCCTCTCAAAAGGGGGCAATCCTTTTGTTGTAAAATAACGATTTTTGATTTTTTTATATGATGAGTTTGCCCGGAGGGCAAAATGGCTGAAAAACGAGATTATTACGAAGTTTTGGGCGTCGGCAAGGACGCAAGTGCTGATGAAATCAAGCACGCTTATAAGAAGCTTGCTATCAAGTACCATCCGGACAAGAACCCGGGCGATAAGGAAGCTGAAGAAAAGTTCAAGGAAGCTGCCGAAGCTTACGACGTACTCTCTAATCCTGAAAAGCGCAAGAACTACGACCAGTTTGGTTTCAATGCTCCTGGTGGCGGTTTTGGCGGTGGCGAATTCGGTGGTGCCGGATTCGACATCAACGATATCTTCAGCCAGTTTGGCGATATCTTTGGTGGTGGCTTTGGTTTCAGTGGCGGAGGCCGCAGAAGTTCTCGCAAGGCAGGTCCTCCGCGTGGTAATGACTTGCAGATCAAGGTGGCTCTTAGCTACAAGGAAATTTTCGAAGGCTGCACCAAGAAGGTTCGCTTAAAACGCTATACGCCGTGTACGGAATGTAACGGCAAGGGCGGTACGAACGTCAAGGAATGTAGCACCTGCCATGGCACGGGTCGCGTGCGTCGCGTGTCGGGCGGATTTTTCCAGATGGTTTCCGAAAGCGCCTGCCCCACTTGCGGTGGCACTGGCGAGGTGATCGCCAATCCGTGCTCTCACTGCCACGGCGAAGGCCGCATCCAGGAAAGCGAAGAAATCTCCATCAAGATTCCGGCAGGCGTGAGCGAAGGTCAGTACCTGAACCTCCGTGGCGAAGGCAACTGCGGTCCGCGCGGTGGCGCTTGCGGCGACTTGCTTGTGGTGATTGCCGAAAAGCCGGACGATTTCTTCAGCCGTGAAGGCGACGACTTGCATTGCGAAGTCAAGGTTCCGGTCCACAAGCTGGTTCTTGGCGGTACGCAGCGCATCCCGACCATCAGCGGTGACGAAATTCAGATCAAGATTGCGGCAGGCACTCAGGCTGGCAGCGTTCTCCGTCTGCGCGATCAGGGCTTGTGGCCTCTCAAGAAACAGGGCGATCGCGGAAGCCTCTACGTGCAAATTGGCGTGGACATTCCGAAGGATATTTCTCGCGAAGAGAAGGAGCTTTACCAGAAGCTCGCTGAACTCCGCAAGGACAAGGAAACCGCCCAAGAAGAATCCTTCCTTGAAAAGATGAAGAATCTGTTCAAGTAAGGGCTTGTCATCCTGAGCGAAGTCGAAGGATCCAGTAATCTCCCGAACGTTCAAAAAGCGTTCGGGATTTTTTTATAGTAACACATTTTCACTCCTTAGGTGTTTAATAAGTAAAAGCTTAGAAATCACATGCAAAATACGTCATTGCGAGCGTCGCAGAAGCGCGGCAATCTCGAATAGCTTTTATGAATTTATTAAGGAGTCCGAAATTGAAGTATGTTATCTTGAACGCAAGCCCTCGCCCGAATAGCAATATCAGCCAAATGTTGAATGTTATGCGCAACGAACTATTGGCAAGTGGAGATATCGTGAACTATGTGGATGTTTGCAAATTGCAATTCCGCCCATGCATCGGCTGCATGAAATGCCGCAGCGCACACGACTGCGTGATGCCCGATGACGACGCCAAGCAAGTTTTGCATCTCGTGCAAGATTGTGATGCGCTAATTGTGGGTTCGCCGTGCTACTGGGGGAACATGACGGGGCAACTCAAAATGCTTTTTGACCGCTGGGTTTATGGCATGATGGACCATAGCGAAAGCGGCTACCCCATTCCACTTCTCAAAGGCAAAAAGGCTGTCATTATCACCACCTGCTCTACCCCATGGCCTTTCAACATTCTCTTCAAACAATCCGAAGGGACAGTCCGCGTACTCAAGGAAGTTCTTTGCTGGAGTGGTTTCAAAATTGCAGGCGTGTTGCAAAAAGGTGGAACCCTCAAGAACAAAGAACTCACCTCACGCGAAATCGCCAAATGTCGTAGCTTCGCGAACAAGCTCCACCACAAGCATTCGTAAAGTTCAACGCAAAAAGAGAATCCTCGCATTCGCGAGGATTTCTAAAATTTATTTGAATTTCTTCTGATAAACGGTCTTTCCGGCGCTCTTGATTCGCACAACATAAGGTGTTTTTGCCAAGTGCGCAACTGGCACAACCGCAGAACCTTCAATGGAGCGACGCATCAGAAGCACGCCTTGCAAGTCGTGAATCGTGAGCTGTAGCGGCGCATTCCCAGACTGCGAGGACTTCCCGGACTGCACGACATTCCACGCTGCATTCCCGGCGATATTAACAAGCAAGTCTCCCCCGCTTCTCATGACTGAGACTTTCCCAGCTCCTTGCGCGACTCTTGCTGCAATTCGAGAATCAAAACTAACACTACCAGAATCCGGCTTCTCCGGTTCCACATACGGATGCTCCGGATCATCGACAATGACCTTGATGTCGACCGTACTTTCGCAGCCATACGGATTCACGTACGTTCCCGTGTAAATGCCGCTGCTCTGCCATTGCATATTCTTGAAACGCACTTCACGACCCAAGTAATAAAAGTCATTCGGACCTTTCCAAGTCCAGCGGCCGCCATCGTACGGATGCGGGCCAATCACAAGCGAATCACCAGGATTCACCTTGACTTCCGTCGTTTCGTTCCAACCGCCATTGTGAATCTTTGCATACGGAATAATTGAGCTAGCTTCGCATACACCACCGGTTGCATTTTCAATGACCATAGTAACAATGGATTGCGCACCTGCAGTGACCGTAATGGCGTTGTTCGTAACGTCAATATCAGAATCGGCTTTGAGCGCAGCTGGGAGCGTAAAGCGATGAACTTTAGCCTTCTTACCAATCGTCGTGAACTTGCTCAAATCAAACGAGTATTTTGCATCGCTAGCGCCTGTATTCAGCACTACGAGTACAAGCGAGCTATCTTCGCGAATGGCGGCAAGTGTGTTGCTGTTGTCACTATCGATAAAGCGAGAACCCGGTCGAATTGCACGGCTAAACGCGGCATGCATGTAGAATCGCGGTGCATAAGAGAACGTCTGCTTTTTGTGGTCTGCGATAATTGTGCGCCAATTCTCGGCAGGGTCCGAAAGTTGCCAATCGACCCAAGCGCTCGCATGCATATCGCGGAGGTCATGCAATATCACATCCGCCATCCAAAGCGTAATATCGAGACTTCCACTGCGGTGGAGCGGTCCCGATTCGGATTGCCAAACGCGCTTGTCGGCGGCAAAAGCTGCATTATAAAGCTTGGCTCGGGAATCGTAGCCCGAATAGCTATGCGTATTCACTTGGAACATGTAGGAACGAGCTTCGGCACTATAGCTATTGAAGCGCGCCAAGGCATCGCCAATGTTTGATTCATCGGCTGCACTCACAGAAGTTGCAGGGAACAGACCTTTCGCTTTAAGAGCCTTGCCGAGTTCCACAATCATTTCAGATTGCTTATTCTTGAAGCCGCAGCCTTCCTGGTCACCGTTAGCTTTCCACCAGCCTGCACTTGGCTCGTTGAACGGCTCAATCGTACGGAATGTGATGCCCCATTCTTCCTTGAAATGCTTGGCAACTTCGGAGAGGTAATCAGCGAAATCGTCAAAGTAATCGGACTTGAGATTGTCGGCGCCATTGACACCACCCGAAACGCAACCGCTGTTTGTCATCCACCATGGTGGGGAATTCGAAAAAGCTTCGAAAATCGGATCTTTCGCCATTTTTGCAAGAGCGAATGCAATGTTGCGCTGGTTCGGGTCCGCTGTCCAGTCGTAATCGCCTTTTTCCGTTGGCTTGTAGCCGGGAACCGCGGCTCCCCCATCTCCCTTGGTCAAATGGTTATGACCGGGTTGGTCGCCTCCACCAATGTTATAGCGGAAAATATTATAGCCAAGACCCGTGTCCGGATCGGCCACTGCGCCCAAAAGCTTTGTGTAGTTCGCCTTGTCCCAGCCGCCGGCGAGTTCTGCCCACCAGCAAAGACTTGTACCCCAGCCTTCAAAAAGCTGGTATTTTTTGCCCGGGTCCACGACGACCTTCGTCTGGGCGTAAGCAGCGCTGCAAGCAAGAGCCGCAGCCGTAACAAAAATCAATTTACTCTTCAATTTCTCAACCCCATGTCTCGGCACATTTCAAAATGCGCAGTTCATTACTCTATAAAAATCCATTTTTTTACGGAAAAGCGGACCCCCCAACACAAAAATTTATTGACTAATTGTCATTTCCCGGCGTCATCGATAAAAAAGAACCCGCTTCGCAAGGAGGCGGGCTCTCGATATTCTTTTCTGTGAACGTTCGCAGTCGCTATTTAGTCTTTTTTGGACTTGTGACCATAACCGTAACCATAGCCATAGTAACCGTATTTGCCATAATAGCCATAGCCGTAACCATGTCTGTGTTCGCAATGGTTCATCACAAAAGCCTTCGGCTTATCGCAATAGCGTTCCAAGGTCTGCACAGATTCCTTGATCATTTCCATGGAATGGCGACCGTAATGCAACACAACGAGTGCAAAATCGATCAACGGGCAAATCATGTAAGCATCCGTCACCATGTTGGTCGGCGGTGTATCAATAATAATGGCATCGTAATTCGGACGAAGTTCATCAAGCAACTTCTTAAGCATGTCGCCACGTAAAAGCTCAAATGCAGCCATTTTGAACTTGCCAGATTCCAAAATATCAAGATTCGGGAGGTTTGGACTTGTGATTTTAGCGTTTTCAAAAGCAACCTTTCCCATGAGGACATCAGCAAGACCAATCTTCGTAAAGCGGCAAGAAGCTTTTCTCATGTCAGCGTCAATATACAAGGTTTTCTTCCCAACCATAGCAAAAGTAGCAGCAAGGTTCGTCGAGACAAAGCTCTTACCGACACCCGGCATAATACCCGTCACCATAATCACCTGATGTTCCTTATTCGAACTGAACGAGAAATCAATAGCCGTAAGGATAGAGCGGATTGCTTCGCTAACAGGATCGGAAGGATCTGATTGAACATGTGTTTTTCTGGTCTTTATAAACTTGTGGTTCAATTTAGAATCAGGACTTTCAGGAACCCTAGCGAGCACGCTTGTATTCGTTTCACGTTCAATTTCGGTAACACTACGAACACCATTACGCATCATGCGCAGGAGGAATACCAAGAGAACGCCAAGCATAAGCGATGCCGCCACAGAGCAGATGATGATGTTCATCTTTTTCGGCTTGCTCGGAACACCGTTAATCTGGGCAAAGTCAACAATGCGGACGTTACCCACTTCACCAGCACGCACAACGCGCAACTGCTGGATGTTGTTCAACATGGTCGTGTAAATTTCGTTATTGACAGCCACATCTTCTTTCAAGCGAGCCACTTCCTGTTGCGTCAAAGGCATCTTTTCAGCAGTCTTCTTCAGCTTAGCAAGTTCTGCCCTCAAGCGATTCTGCTGGCGCACAAGCGTCTGAACACTCGGATGTTCTTCCTTGAACAAGCGCATAGCTGCCTGACGCTGCTGTTCCAATTCCAAGAGCTGTCTCTGGATTTCACTTTCCTTATTCAAGTGGGCGTGCGTTTCACCGGTCATATCCACAGAACCGATGCTGTAACGGTAATCCGCCAAAATCTTTTCGACACTGTCGAGTTTAGCCTTCACACCAGGGAGTTGCTTTTCCAAGAATTCAAGAGTCTTGGCGGCTTCGGCACTGCGCATTTCAACATTCTGGCGCAAATACGTCTTTGCCACAGAATTCAAGATAGAAGCAGCCCTATCCGGATAGCGATGGTTGTAGCTAGCTTCGATGATACCGCTCTTCTTGCCTTTTTCTGCAACCTTAAGCCCATTCTTCAAAGCAGCGATGGCACCCAACATGCCCGATTGAGAAAGGATAAATTCCTGACCCGGTTTTGCAAGCATTTTAGAAACGTGAATATTGAGAGTGTCACCAGCGTAAGCGGCCTTGTACATCTCACCGACTTTACCTTCCAAAATGACCTGTTCTTCAGGAGAAATGACTTCGTAAGTATTTTCATCAACAGCTCTAGCCATCCACTTTTCGGCACGAGCAAGTTCGGGGATATAGAGGGAATCCAAGTCCATGCGTCCCTCTTTGTGCGTAAAGCGATCGACAGCGCCAACTGGGGTTGCATTAAAGCAAAGGCGTTCGGCTTCGACAACATAGCTCAACACCATGCGGCTCTTGATAAGTTCAATTTCGGCATCGGCAGGGCTAGCCACATCAAGGATGGAACCCATTTCACCCATAGCCTTCGTAGCGTTACCGCCCTTTGCATCAATCTGCAACAAAATATCGCTAGTGTACTGCGGACGCAGCCAGTTCGCTATAGTATAACCGATAAGACCACCGGCTATAATAAACATTAGTAAGGTAAACTTTTTTTCTAAAAGGATTTGTAACGCTTCTAGCAATGTAATCGTATTAGCATCTTGCTGAACCTGGATCGACGCAGGAGCAATAACTTTTTGTTCTTCTTTTTCAGGCATATGTATTCCCAAGACTTCAATAGGAGTATCTAAAACTCCCCAGTTTGTTTACCTTATTTAAAATTAAGTTTTTTTACCATTATTGTCATCTAAAAAAGCCTAACGCACTAACCAGACAATCAGTTAGTGCATTAGGCGTTAATTTTTTAGATAGAGTTTGTCACGTTTTATTTTGCAAACGGAACGAGTTCAACACGACGGTTCTGAGCTCTGCCAGTAGCATTGCTGTTGTCTGCAATCGGCTTTGCACTGCCGTAACCAGCAGCACGGAGACGATCCTTGGCAACACCCACCTTCACGAGGTAGTTAACCACAGCAGCGGCACGATTTTCAGAGAGCTTCAAGTTCTTCTTTTCAGAACCCTTGTTGTCGGTATGACCCTGAACTTCGAGGTTTGCTTCAGGAATCTTGAGCATGAGATCTGCAATATCATCGAGAGTGCCATAGCTGCTCTTGGTAAGCTTTGCAGAACCGGTCTTGAAGTTGATACCCTTCTTGAGCTGATCAAGGTCTTCCTTCTTGTTGATCGGGCAACCCTTTTCGTCAACGCGAACACCCGGGAGAGTATTCGGGCACTTGTCAATAACGTCGGCAACGCCATCCTTATCGTAGTCCGGCAAGCAACCAAGAGAGTCTACAGCATAGCCAACCGGAGTATTCGGGCACTTGTCCTTAGAGTCGGTAATGCCATCTCTGTCGGTATCGAGCAAGCAACCGTTAGAACCGACTTCCACACCCTTCTGAGTGTTCGGGCACTTGTCAAGGTAGTCAGGAACGCCATCCTTGTCAAAGTCCATCGGGCAACCAGCAGCGTTTACAGGAACGCCAGCCGGAGTATTCGGGCACTGATCGAGATTGTCTGCAACGCCGTCCTTATCGAAGTCAAGCATGCAACCAAGAGAGTCCACAGTAATACCAGCAACAGTATTCGGGCATCTGTCATTGAGATCCGGAATGCCGTCCTTGTCGGTATCGATGCGAGCGAGAGAATCATTGTATGCCTTTTCCAAAGCGATTCTGCGAAGATCTTCAACCTGGCAGCCATATTCATTGACCTGAGCACCCATCGGAGTGTGTGCGCACTGGTCAACATCATCCATAATGCCGTCACCATCGGAATCCTTCGGTGCGCTCTTAGCATCAAATGCGAAGCTCAAAACTGCGGCACCAGCAAAGAACGGAGTACCGGCATAACCGTAAGAAGCCTTCACGCCACGTTCGCCTTCATAATAGACGATATGGTCCTTGCCTCTCTTGACATCGTACTTGTGGTCAAAGCCCTGCGTGAAGATACGAGTTGCGACTTCGAGACCCACGCCGAATTCGATGTTATACGGGAGGTGGAAGCGGAAACCCGGAGTGATGAGCATCGGGTCCACCATCGGATCCATGTCATAACGGCCCTTGTCCTGCAAACGCATTTCTGCAGAGAATTCCAAGTACGGAGTCATCCAAGAAGTGACATTCCAGTTCACACCTGTGCTATAGACAAGCGTCTGGGTTTCAGCATAGCTAGCCGGAGCAACGTAGCTTGCAGCCAAGTTCCAAGTAAGCGGAGCGCCAAGCTTGTTGAAGTCGAAGGAGAAAGCAAAACCTGCAGCAAAAGCCCAGTTATTTGCAGTGTACGGATGCGTGTAAGCCTTGCTGTTCAGGTACCAAGCGTGACGAGGGCGCACACCGGCACTCTGTTCACCCGTCGGAACATAAAGGTCGAGCAAAAGGGCGGTCTTGAAGAAACCGTCTTCTGTAGAAATAAACGGAAGACCGATCTTGGTAAAGAGATCCAAGTCACCGCGGCTAGTCGTCCACATGTTACCCTGACCACTCGGCCCCTTAGAGTTTGCATGGTCGTAATAAAGCGGGAGAGACAAACCGATGTCCACGATGTCCAAAATACCAACGCTAGCAAAGAAATTGCCAGAAAGCGATGCATCAGCATCGTTGAACGAATATCTTTTGCCGTTAGCTTCGTAGACACCACCACGAGAGAGTCCCCAAGAGCCAAACGTAATGTTGCCTCCTGTACCGAAGTTAACTTTCCACTGTCCGAGAGTATTTGCATTTATTTGATGCAAACCATCGGTGCCCCCCATGATCCCAGCCTGGGAAAAGGCTAGAGTCGCTGAGAAAAGAGCTAGCGAGATGACCTTTTTCATATTTTGATCCTTCTTGGTTTTTGTTTGTTTGGTTGTTAAGCTTTTTGTGCTGCGGGTTCAGAATTCTTCAGAATCGTGCTGTTGAACTTTTCTGGAGTCGTGAACGTCGGGACAATTTCATGCAGTGCGCTAATGGCAATTTCATCATTGTTCTCTGAAGCGGCACTCTTGAGTTTCCAAAGTTCATTGATGAACTTGGAAGTGTCAATATCAATTTGCTTACCGATGAAGATGAGCTTGTTCTTTGTCTTCTTCAAGCCTTCTTCGTTCATCAAAAGTTCTTCCTTGATCTTTTCACCCGGACGGAGTCCCGTGAACTTGATAGGCACATCCTTGTACGGCACCTTGCCATACATACGGATCAAGTTTTCGGCAAGCGTTACAATCTTAACCGGCATACCCATATCGAGCACAAAGATTTCGCCGCCATGAGCAATACTTGCGGCCTCGAGCACAAGGCTCACTGCTTCCGGTATAGTCATGAAGTAGCGGATGATTTCTGGGTGAGTCACTGTTACAGGCTTACCCTGTTCAATTTGGCGCTTGAACAGCGGAATCACACTACCGTTACTGCCAAGGACGTTACCAAAACGGGTTACCACGAATTCCGTGTTACTGTCCTTCTGCATAGACATAAAACGAACAATCATTTCGCAGCAGCGCTTGGAAGCACCCATGACATTTGTCGGGTTCACCGCCTTATCGGTACTGATCATCACAAACTTTTTGACATTATTGAACATGGCAAGTGTAGCCACGTTGAATGTTCCAATAACGTTGTTCTTAATTGCTTCCATCGGATTGTTTTCCATAAGCGGCACATGCTTATGAGCTGCGGCATGGAAAATCACTTCTGGATTGTAAGTCTTGAAAATTTGGTTCATGCGGAAATAGTCACGAACACTAGCGATGAGCGTTACAAGGTTCAAAGACTTTCCGTATTCCATCACAAGTTCTTGCTGGATGTCGTAAGCGTTGTTTTCGTAAATATCGACAATGATAATTTGTTTGGGATTATACTTTGCAATTTGACGAACAAGTTCACTACCGATACTACCACCACCGCCGGTCACCATACAAACTTTATTTTCGATGTAAGCACGGATGTCCTTGTTATCAAACTTGATCGGGTCACGACCAAGCAAGTCTTCGACCTTGATATCGCGAATCTGCGTTGCAAAGCTGGTCGAACCGTCTCCGACATTGGAGGTATCCAAAATCGTACCCACAAACGGAATGACCTTTACCGGAAGTCCGGTCTTACCGCACAAATCCATAATAGCTTGACGATCTTTCGGCGGGCAGCTCGGGATAGCAAAAAGGATCTGTTCAATCTGCTCTTGCTTTGCGATTTTTGGAATGTCGCTTGTCGAACCAGCAACAAGAACATCTTCGTACGTTTTACCGATTTTTTGACGATCATCGTCAATAAGGCAAATAGGATTAATCTTTGAAGCGTTTGATGTGGCGACGCCGTTTTGAGCATCCTTTACACTGTTCTTGATTTCGTTGAGCAAAAGTCTAGCAGCATTACCAGCACCGATAATCATGGTACGCTTTCTGATGGCTTCTTGATGTCCCGTATTGACCAAGGAAATGAAAGTTTTACGGAACATGTAGCGGAAAAGGCAAACGCCAAAGCTAGCGATAAGCGCTTGTGTCAAAGCGAACTGCCAATGCAGGTTACCGTTAATCAGATAGAAGAAAATGTGTGTTACCAAGAGACCGACAAACACGCCCTTAATGCAAGTGTAAAAATCATAACGGTTAAGATAACGCCAAAGCTTATTGTAGGCACCAAAGAAAAGCAAGCTGCTAAAGCACAAGATGACACTTAAAAAGAACAACGCCAATAAGTCAGCACGATCGATTGCGTTAGCGTACAGCGGCAAAGGAATGTTAGCGAACAATCCTGCAACAACAACAATAAAAGCGTCTGCAATCGCTAAAACGCGCTTGCGAATTCTAAAGTTCGAGAACAATCCCATCAGTTTGGACATGGCCAAAATACCTTTTTGTTAAAAACCTTTAACTTTAATCGGTTTCTTATGTTACAAAATAGTTATAAAAGGCTACCAGTGCAAGGTAGCACGTAGAAAAACAGCGCGAATATCTCCAAAAACTAGCTCCAGCTCATAAGAAATATGTTGTCCACTATAGTTCACAGAGGGCGCAATGGTATATTGGAGGGGTGCTCCATCCACAAATTTCTTGCGTTGAGTCTTATAAGGGTCGTTGATATCGCTACCATAATCCACCCCTTTCCAGAGCCACTTGTTGTGGAGACCAAAGAAAAAGCTCGAAGACGCATTCCAGAAAAGGCGGCTATAAAGCGTCCAATCCAAAGCCAAAGAGTTCGGTCCATTGGGGTTTCCGAGCGGGAGTCCAAGATGCGCCATTTGAGCCTGGGCGGTGTCGTAATGGCAGTACGTAAAAGGTTCAACTCGGGCAATTTCGGCAATTGTTCCTAATTGCAAAAACTTTCCATTTACTTCCATATCACGAGCGACCTGAACACCTAGCATGGCAGCCCAACGGTTGTTGCTATAGCGGTTCTGATAAACGGCATAAGGCGATTCCATATCGTCCAAGAAAAATTCACCATAAATACGCGCCAACTTGAACAGCTGGATGTTCATGTCGATGGCAAGAGCACCGTTATTGACGCGTTCGGAATAGTTCCCTTTTTCGATAAACAAGGGAGCTATCGGGACAAACAACCAAGGCTTATTCTCATTGTAGAGGATCTGGATTTCAGAAATGCCCAACGTGAAATTTTTGAGAGCGAGCTCGTAACGATGAGCGTAAAGATTGCGGTCGTTCAAGTTGTCTTTGCTGTAGCTCCAGGACGTTACACGAAGATCCGCATACACGCTGTAGATGCGCAACGGACCAAAAGTAAGGTCTAACGAAAGCATATTGTACGGGAGCGCAAACTGGTTAAGCGAAAGATTGTTGTAGTATCCAGGACCCCAGTGCAAGACATCACGAGCGAGCTGAAGCCTTGCCCATGCATAATTCAAAGCCAAGTGAGCGCGGTAGCGGGAAAAACTCACATAGTCAATACCACCATCACCACGGTCCTTGCTCTGCACATCGAAAACTTCGTGGTCATAGCTCTTAGGTTTCTTGGCAGCATGCCCTTCGGAATAGATTCTTGCATCGAGGTCAAAGTCCAAGGAATCCGCAAAACCGCGAATGAAAAGCCCACCATCAACCGCCGGCCAAATTGTATCTCCAAGCGCAGAAGAGGACTTGTAGTCGATTCCGAGAATCGGGCTTACAGCAATAGCGAACCTGTGCGAAGAATTGCTATCGCTTTCAAAGAAAGCCATCGCATTTTTATGATTCTTATAAAAATCTTTTTGGAACGTCGTATCGCGACGCGGATACGTGAAAAAATGATTTCCTTCGCCAACCGTCTGACGATGGTATTCAAAAAGCATCGGCGCGTAATCAAGCCCGCGCAAGTTGCGAGTGCGTTCGGCACCAACAACTGTAGAAAATCCGGTTTCAGCAAAAGAGGCGACAACCAGAACAAGAGCTGCAAGAATTGATTTCATTCTCCCCTCCACTTAAAATTTATTCTTCCGCGTCTTTATCGATGACTTCGGCTGCTGAATCTCCGCGAACAGCGACCAGTCGTACACCATCAAGAGTCAAATACGGATCGTAAGTATCAATTATTTTGGTATGCCCAACGACTGTGCGACCCCAGCCACCCGTTGCAAAAACAGGGACATCCTTCTTGCCCATTTCTTGCTTAATCTTGGCGACTAGCGTTTCGAGTTCAGCCATGAAACCGAACAGGAGCCCCGCGCGGATAGCGTCGTCAGTATTGTTTGCGATGAGGCGCTTGGGCCATTCAATACTTACCGGCAAAAGGCGAGCCGCTTTTTCAGTGAGCACATCGAGACTAGCGCTGATGCCCGGGATGATAATACCCCCAGCAAAGCCCCCATCCTTCATCACATCAAACGTTGTTGCCGTACCCATGTCAATGACGATGGCATCGGTGTATCCTCGTTCTTTAAGAGCGATGATATTGCAGAGACGGTCGGCACCCAGCGTACTTGGGTTCGGGTATGCAATAGGGCAGTTCAAACAGTTCGTCGAACTAACCACCTGTACCGGGCGCTTGAGAAGCGTCTGCAGAGCCTTGACCCACGGGCGCTCCAAAGACGGCACCACAGTCGAAAGCCCCACATGCGTCACCGCTTCTAACTTGATTTTTGAAAGATGAATGAGACCGCCCACGCGATTCATCACCTCGTCCGAGGTCGTTTGCTTGCGAGTCGTAAGTCTCCAGTGATCTACAACTTTGTCGCCCTTATATATTCCAAGGACCGTGTGAGAGTTGCCTACATCAACAACAAACGACAAAGTATTCTTTAAATTCTTTTTCATTGCAAAAAAGATAGTAATAATCAATTAGTTATTGGTTAATGGTTATTGGTCATTGGTTTTTATAATCGCAGCATAGCTGCCAAATTAAAAACTAATAACTAAAGACTAATGACTATTGACTAGTTTAAAAAAAGCCTGTTTCAATTCCCGTGTCGCTTTTTCAGGATCCGCCGATTTCATAATGGCAGAAACGGCACAAATTCCTGAAATGCCAGAACCCTTGAGCACATCGATATTATCCTTGTTGAGCCCGCCAATGGCATTCACTTTTATTGGCACAGCATTCACAATGGCTTTGAGAGTATCAACACTTGTGAGGATTGTGACAACTTTAGTAGTCGTCGGGTAAATAGCCCCCACACCAAGATAGTCCGCACCCTGTTCATAAGCTTCTAAAGCCTGAGGAACGGTCTTGGTCGTCGCCCCAATTATTTTATCTGCACCCATCAATTGACGAGCAATTTTTACCGGCATATCCGTCTGTCCGACATGCACACCTTCGGCGCCGATGGCGAGCGCCACATCAACGCGGTCATCAATAATCAACGGAATGTTGTAACGCTTCGTTACTTCATGAGTTGCCGCAGCAAGATCCATGTATTCACGTGTCGAGCGGTTCTTTTCGCGAAGCTGGATAAGCGTAGCCCCGCCTTTACAAGCGGCTTCTACAGTAGGTAAAAAACGTTCAGCTGGCACACTCGTGCTATCGGTAATGAAATAGAGCGTTGTATCAAGATTTTTCATGTTTTTAAAGGTAGAAAAAAATAATCCATTTTGGAATAGAACAGCTTAAAGCTTGAAATCTGTGCAATTTCTCACGCTTATTACTTTTTTATCACGAAAATACGTCACATTCCAATTTACTTATCTATTTTTATAAAAAAACAAGGACGATAAGTCCTACAGACATATGGAGCGATATTATGAAACCGATGAATTCAAAGAGGGGTATTACCCTCATGGAGCTTATGGTGGTTATCGCGATTATGGGTATCCTATCCACCGTTGCTATGCCGAAACTTTTTGGTTTTGAGGAAAAGGCTCGTGAAAAAATCGACCTGTTGAAACTTTACGATCTCAGAAACGCTCTTAACTTAGCGCTTATTGAGGATGATGCAGCAATGGATGTTTACGATCCAGTCACTGGCAAAGATATACCAGGTGTAGATAGAGCTCAAATGTCAAAAAAACTTCACGACGGTCTATCGTCTAATACAGGAGCAACATTGTTCGTAATAGAACTGCATCAAAAAACTTCTATCAACGTTCAGGGAAGCCATGGTAGTGCAAACAACACTTACAACATCTGCCAAATGGTTGGTGACGCAGGAACATTCTACAACGCCCTTAGAGACGCAAACTTTGATGGTGTGGCTGAAATTATAGCCGACAGAATTCCAGACAAAGTATCATACGTCGACCATGGAGGAGACACCTACACATCAAAATCATTTACAAATTCCAAGGGTAAAACATACTACAGAACTGCGCCGATAAGAAAGCTTTTCCAAAGCAAGGCTCTGAATTTCGGAAAAATAGATGATAACACTCGTTATTCACTTAGTTTACGTTGGACAAATCCAGGTGATCCCTACTCCGTTGAAGTGTACATGCTACCAAATGGAAAGGACTGGCAAAGTGCATACTTAACTAAAAACGGAACATGTTTCTCGACATACGGACGAAAAGGCTGTAGAAATAGCAAAATAGAATAAATTGAGTATTTTCCTCCTCAACAAAACGCCCCGGATTTTTTCCGAGGCGTTTTCTATTGCGATATCGCTTAAAATTAACTAATGACTAATGACCAATGACTAACGGCTAGACATACAGATAGTCGTTCAGCACGGGTTGCATGCCTTCATTGCTCATATCGGCGTACATCTTGTCGATGCTGCGGCCGTCATTGATTTCGAACTGTTCATCGCCGCCTTCCCCATCGTCGTGACCACTGTATTTGCTTTCGTGGTCACCAATGCCGGTCGAGACGCCTGCGGAAATCTTCGTGGCGGCAATTTTCACGATGCCATTGCGGAATTCCTTGCTTTCGCGGCTCGAGACCGTGATGCCCACGAACGGAAGGAAGATGCGGTAAGCGCAAAGCACCTGGCAGAGTTCCTTTTCGTGAACGTCAAGCGGGCTGATTTTTTCGTTGTTCACAATCGGACGGAGACGCGGACAGCTGAGGCTCATTTCGGCATGCGGATACTTCTTTTGCAAGTAGTAAACGTGCAGAGCACTGGCGAGTGCGTCACGGCGGAAGTCCGAAAGTCCAAGAAGTGCCGAGAATCCGCAACCACGCATGCCACCCAAGAGAGCACGTTCCTGAGAATCAAAGCGGTACGGGAATACGCGCTTGTGACCGAGCAAATGAAGTTGTTCATAACGCTTGCGGTCGTAGGTTTCTTGGAACACAGTCACGTAATCAACGCCACATTCGTGTAAGTACTTGTATTCGTCGACATTCACCGGGTAAACTTCGACGCCGACGAGCTTGAAGTACTTGCGGGCAAGCTTGCAAGCTTCACCGATGTATTCGACACTGCTTTTGGCGCGGCTTTCGCCCGTGAGTAACAAGACTTCTTCCATGCCACTGTCGGCGATGACCTTCATCTCATGCTCGATTTGTTCCATGTTCAGCTGCATACGCTTGATGTGATTGTAGCAGTTGAAACCGCAATAGACGCAGTAGTTTTCGCAATAGTTTGCAATGTAGAGCGGTGTAAAGAGATAGACGTTATTGCCAAAATGGCGACCCGTCTCAATCTTTGCCTTGGCTGCCATCTGTTCGAGGAACGGAGCAGCTGCAGGAGAAAGCAAAGCCTTGAAATCTTCGATAGAGCAAGTGTCGTGCTGCAAGGCAAACTGCACATCGCGAGCGGTGTACTTGGAAGCATCGTAGCTTTCAAATGCATCGAGAACCTTGTCGCGGATGTCGGAGTGAATCACTTCCATTCCCGGCAAGTATTCCATGATGTCCGTACGGACAGACGGATCCGTTTCAATTCTGTGTTTGCGTTCTAGAGCCGCCGGCGAAAGATTTCCAGAATCAAAAAAGTAATTGTTGTCTTTGCGTTCGGCCATTTTAATCCCTCAAGAATCCTGTAAGCGGATCAGATGCCGAGGCCCCACGGGAAAGCACACGACCAAGCCCAGCGAGGTAAGCCTTACGGCCCGCTTCGATTGCAAGCTTGAAAGCAGAAGCCATCTGCGTAATGTCGCCCGCTGTTGCAAGAGCGGTGTTAGCCATAATAGCGGCTGCGCCCATTTCCATGGCGGCACAAGCTTCGGACGGTTTACCGATGCCAGCATCTACGATAATCGGGAGTTCAATTTCGTCAATCAAAATCTGGATAAAGTCTTTTGTGCAAAGTCCCTTGTTCGAACCAATCGGCGATGCAAGAGGCATTACGGCGGCAGCACCCGCATTCACGAGGTCGCGAGCCACGTTCAAATCCGGGTACATGTAAGGCATCACGACAAAGCCTTCTTTGGCAAGCGTTTCGGTAGCTTTGATGGTTTCGGCATTGTCCGGGAGCAAGTACTTGGTATCGCGCATGATTTCAATTTTCACGAAGTCGCCGCAACCGAGTTCACGGGAAAGTCTTGCAATGCGCACAGCTTCTTCGGCATTGCGAGCGCCCGATGTATTCGGCAAAAGCGTAACGTTTTTCGGAATGTAGTCGAGGATGTTTTCGTGTTCCTTCGTGTTAGCACGACGAACGGCAAGCGTTACAATTTGAGCGCCTGCATCCTTGACCGCAGCTTCAATGAGCTTGAGGGAATACTTTCCAGAACCGAGAATAAAACGAGAATCAAATTCATGACCGCCAATAACAAGTTTGTCAGAATTCATTTGCATGTCCTTTATGTTAAACTTCTAGACCGGCAATAATCCGGATAATCGTGAGCGCCTCATGCGCTGCGCAAATCTGCACGCGTGGAGCGAGGAGCGCAAGTCCTTGAGTCACGTCGCTCTTGCCATCGCCACAGAGGTAAAAATGTTTTGAAATCTTACGCGTCTTGATAGAATTCGCATCGTCCGTGCCTGCCATTCCGGAGGCTGCCACGAGATACTTTTGCGGATACTTTTCAAGCACAGCGTTTACAAGCATCGACTTTGTTTCGGGATTATCGAACGCTTCACATACAACATCGGCATTTGCTACGAACTTGTCGATGTTTTCTTCCATGATTTTTTCATCGTACGCTTCGAGTTCTGTGTACGGTGCAATTTCTTTCAAATTTTCAACGAGAGCAAGCGCTTTGGGTTCTCCGATTTGAGATGCCTTGTACTGCTGGCGTTGCAAGTTCGTCACGTCAACACGGTCAAAATCCACGAGAATGAGCTTCTTGATGCCCGCGCGAGCGAGATTGATGGCGACGTTTGAGCCGAGTCCACCTACACCACAGATGGCAACTGTGGCCTGTTCCAATTTTTGAACGATTTCTTCGCCTTGCTTTTGTACGAGTGCGCGTCGGAACTCTTCCCTGCTCGGGATTCGAACGCTTTCCATCACCCGCCTCCAACAAAGTTCACAACTTCGACGACATCCCCCGCTTCGAGGACGACCTCAGCATACTTTGATTTGGGGACGATTTCCAAATTGCGCTCAACGGCGATGCGTTTTGTATCGTAGTTTGCGGACGCCAAATATTCGGCAATGGTCATGCCTGCCGCTGCGACGTTTTCACCGTTGATTTTGACTGGATTTGAGTTCAAAGGAACCTCCCTACGTTGGCATTATCCAAATCAGGTTCGGTCGAAGTTTTCAACTTCCTCTCAGCCCGTTTTACGAGCTCCCGTAAGCGCAATAAAATTAACTATTGGAGATGTATTTGGCAACTAACTTGGGGCTTTGCCACGCTTTTTCTAAAAGCAAAAATGCCCCGCAGTGCGGAGCATTTTCAAAAGATTATGAGAAGTAAGATTACTTGTCCTTAGCAAATTTCTTAGAGGCGGCCTTGACCTTCGGATCGTTCTGAGCGTCCTTGATCTTCTGCTTGATACCATCTTCGATGGACTTCTTGAGCTTTGCAGCAAGGTTGGGGAAACGATCTTCCAGGGAATCACTAAAGACAGCCGGCTTCTTTGCAGCAGCAGGAGCACCACCCTTGCGCTTGCCGTTGAACGGGCGCTTTTTCTTGGACGGAGCCTTCTTTACTTGAGATTTTTCTTGGGATTTTGTTTCCTGAGGCTTAACTTCTTCTGTGGATTTGACTTCTGCTTCTTCTGCCATATATATACCTCTTGGAAAATTGTTTAAGTTGACGGGCGCAAAGATAGTAAAAAACTATGAAATTGCAAGTGAACACGCTATGGTCCTTAGTTATTAGTCAGTAGTCGTTAGCCAAATTGCCGTACATTTTGAGGCATCATCAACTATTGACCAATGACTATTGACTAGGTTCTAGATTCAATCCAATGCGCAAGGACGGTGATGTCGGCGGGGCGCACTCCGGGCACGCGGCTAGCCTGTCCAAGCGTTAGCGGCTTGTGGGCGTTGAGGCGCTGGCGGCTTTCGATGCTGATGGCCGTAATGGACATGTAATCGAAGTCCGGCGAGAGCTTGACCTTTTCCATCTTCTTCTGGTCGTCAATTTCGCGTTCCTGGCGGTCAAAGAACCCGGCATAGAGTTCTTCGGCATACATGTACCACTGGTCACGGCGCGTAATTTTAGCATCCGGTGCAGCTACCTTGAAGAACGTTTCGGGATCGATTCCCGGACGGCGGAGCACGTTGATCCAGCGGGTGCGTTCGGAGGCAAGAGCCTGACCGCCCGCTTCAAGAATCGTATTTGCTTCTTCCGGCATTGCGGACGTTTCTGTAAATTGTGTTTTGAGGCTAGCCATGAGGTCGCGGCGGCGAGTCCAGTCTTCCCAATCGCGGTCGCTGATCATTCCAATCTTGCGGGCTTTTTCCTTGAGGCGCATTTCGGCGTTGTCACTGCGGAGGAACAGACGGTATTCCGCACGGCTAGTGAACATGCGGTACGGTTCATCGAGCAAAATGTTCACGAGGTCATCGACCATCACGCCGAGATAGCTTTCGGAACGCCCGAGAATGAACGGTTCCTCGCCCTTGACCTTGAGAGCGGCGTTGATGCCTGCCATAAGACCCTGACCTGCGGCTTCTTCGTAACCACTCGTACCGCAGACCTGGCCCGCAAAATAGAGTCCCGGAACGTTCTTGCATTCGAACGTCGGGTAAAGCTGTGTTGCATCAACGGAATCGTATTCCACGGCGTAACCGATCTGGAGCACTTTCGCGCGGGTAAGGCCCGGAATCGTGTGAATAGCGGCAAGCTGGATGTCTGCCGGCAAGCTAGAGCTGAAACCGTTGATGTACACACGCCCGATGTCAGCCTGTTCCGGTTCAAGGAACAGCTGGTGCCCGTCGCGGTCGCCGAAACGGTTGATTTTATCTTCGATACTCGGACAGTAGCGCGGGCCCTTGCCGTGAATACGACCGCTGAACATCGGGCTATCCTTAAAGCCACTGCGCAAAATATCGTGCGTCTTGATGTTCGTGCGCGTAATCCAGCAGACGCAATCATTGCGGATAAACTTGTTAATCTGGTCACCCCAGAACTTATCAGGCGTTGCTCCGTCAAAATGGCGGTCGCTCATCGGCCACGGATGCTCGTCGCCGTGCTGCACGTCGCATTCGTTAAAGTCAATAGAATCTGGATCCAGGCGGCTCGGCGTGCCTGTTTTTAGGCGGCGCAAGCGGATGCCATTTTTCGCAAGGCATTCCGAAAGTTTGTCTGCACTCGGCTCACCTACTCGCCCACCGATGCTCGTTTCAAGCCCGGTGAACATCTTGGAGGCAAGGAATGTTCCGCTCGTCACCACAATCGCACGTGTGATATAGCGGTCGCCATTCAAAAGCGTGAGTTCCAATCGACCGTCGTTCATACGTTCAAACGATGCAAGTTCGCCTTGAATCAGCGTAAGCCCTTGCAAACTTTCCATTGTTTCGCGAGCGACTTCGCTGTAATACTTCATATCGCACTGCGCACGCGGTCCCCAAACGGCGGGGCCCTTGCTCATGTTGAGCATGCGGAACTGGATGCCAGCCTTGTCCGTCAAAAGCCCCATGAGACCACCGAGAGCATCGATGTCGCGAACAATTTGGCCTTTAGCAACGCCACCAACTGCTGGGTTGCACGACATTCTGCCGATAGCATTCAAATCCATCGTGAGCATGGCGGTTTTGACACCAATCTTCCATGCGGCATGCGTAGCTTCAATACCGGCGTGACCACCACCGACGACGACAACATCAAATTCTGCGATAATCATAGACTTTTCTTTTGCGATTCAGGCGATATGCGATTTTTCACGCAATTTAGAAATTTATAGGGCTTTCGGCTATATAAAAACGCACTACAAAAAGAACGCATCCCGCGTTACGAGATGCGTTCAAAGGCTATACCGGAACAACGCCCGGCACAAGAAAATTTGGCTTACTTCTTTGCCTTAGCGGACTTGGCGTCCTTCTTGGTTTCCTGCTTTGTTTCAGGAGCCTTGGCGGAATCAGCAGCCGGCTTCTTGACTTCGATCTTCCATTCAACGTTCTTGCCGTTGAGGAGTTCTGCGATTTCCTTCTTCAGGTCATCCTTTTCCTTTTCGAAGGCAGCATACTGCTTGTAAGAGCCATCCGGATTCACGAGATAGACCTTCGGAACGTAGCCATCGCTGTAAAGTTCACCGAACTGGCGAGATTCGTCCCAAACGACGCTAATCGTTTCATCGAACTTGGCATCGTCGATAAAGCGACGGATACCCGGTTTGTTGTTTCCACCGCTAGCAATAGAAACAGTCGTGAGCCCCTTCTGAGCAAATTCCTTTGCGATTTCGAGAATCTGCGGAGCGGCATGTGCGCAGTGACCGCAAGTTGCAGAGAAGTAGAACATGAGGAGCGGCTTGCCAGCAAAAGCGCTCAAGTCTTCGCCCTTCACCGTAATACCGGAAGCCTTCACGCTGAAGTTCATCTTAGCAGGCATACCGTTTGCAAGCGTATCACCACGGAGGGAAGCGACTTCGGCCTTGAGCTTTTCTTCTTCAGCCTGCTGCTTCTTGGTCATTTCTTCACGGATTGTCTTCAGCTTTTCGTTGTAGCGATCGCCGACAGCCTTTAAAGAGTCATCCGAAAGAACCATCTTGAATGTCGTGTCACGAACGCGCTTGCCAGCATCGCGAATACCGAGCACAAAGTATTCTCCATCGAAATCCGTCTGGAACTGGCGACCAATGCTATAGAACTGGTTACCAAACTGAACACCGACGAGGTAGGAGAACTTCTGCTGCAAAGAAGCATCCAAAGTGAGTTTTACATTAGCGTTAGCAACAGCAGGAGCCGGAGTGATCGGTAAAGCCTTGCGGAGCGAATCAACAAGAGCGCGGCGCTGTTCGTCACTCAAATCCTTGGCGGTAGAATCCGGTTGCGTCTTGAAATAGCGTTCACGCATTGCATTCTGGATTTGTTTGCTAACAGAAGCAAGTGTATCCTGAGGGAGCTGAAGCTTTGCGCTCGTGTCTTTCAAGTTTGCAAGACCATCACGGAAACCCTGAACCGTAGCATCTTCGTCGATGCCTTCACCAGACTGCCAAGGAAGATTGGCAAAATTCTGAAGGCCGAACTGGGCACCAAGCATGTAGGCGAATTTCTGGTCATCTGCAGAATCTGGAGCGATAGCAGCTGCTTTAGCAATCGGTTTTTGGGCTTCGCCACAAGCAATCAAAGCAAGGGCGGCTGCACCAAGAGCAATCTTTTTCAGTTTCATTTTTTTAGACTCCTAAGTCAAAAAATCATTAGGAATGCACCCATTCCTATTTTCGCGTGTTAATATACATATTTTTAGCGTAGGGAATCACGGACAAAACCTTTTTTAGGCGTTCCTTCGAGTACTTTGAACGAGGTTGATCCGATAACGGCTCCATCTTTGTATGCCGTTTCCACTCGGTATGCCCCTGCGGGGATATTTTTCTTTTTGGAATAACTTCGATAACCAGCATCTCGCCCACCCCGAATAACCATTCGGCTCGAAGAAATCTTGTCCGTCAATTTAAACTTTCCTGTGGATGGTTCTTTGTAATACCATCGAAATTCAACAGGAGCCTTGAGTTCTGCAGGGCCATAGACCGAGGACATGAAGTAAATTTCATCGCCATCTTCTTTGTGAATAGTCGACTGAGCAAAACCATTGCGTTGCCAAAAATTGAGTCTATCGGCATCGCACGAGTACGTTTCGTTGTCAAAATTTTTACAGACAATTTGTTGTTTCACGATTAGCGGAACGGGTGGAATCCAGTTGGCTAAATACGCTATGGAAAGGACCAGACTAATCGTTATGGGTGCTATGAGATTCCGTTTTTCATGCTTTGATTTAAACCAAAGTAAATAACAGATGGAGACCGAAACTATCGTGCTGAAAAAGAACCAAAACGTCCCCATCTCATGAACCAAGTGCGGAATTAAAAAATTGAAAAACATCGTCCCAAGTAGACAAAAGAACGCAAGACTTACTCCAAATTTTTCATATTTCTGTTTCAAGAATTCGTTGCCGACAAGGAGCGCAACTAGGAATAAAACGATGGTAAAAGACGCGATGGAACCAGAGCTTTTGAAATAGCAAATGACAAGCGCGCTATAAAGGTTCCCAAAACAAAACTGCACAGCCCAAGTCAATCGGTCAACCCAAGAAGACGGCCATTCACGATTTAAAACTCTACTGAAAAATGATGGAAAGTCGTCGTGTTCATCATCTTCATTGATTACACTTTTTGTCGCAATAAAATAAATCGAAACGAGAGCCACTAGATAATAGAACGACAACAAAATTAAGTCTCTTCCATAAACTTTATGCCCAATGGTCATCGAGTCCCAGCTGAACCCGCCCAAAAATGCAATCGCTGGAATGAACTTTTCGATTTTTTGTACCGCGGCTTTTTCCCGCAAATGGTTTAAAAATTCCATGACCGTAAGATACAAAATTATAGGAGAACCTGTCATGGAGCATGTGGGGATCCTATATGCAACGCATGCAACAAAAAATTAAAGTGGGAAAAGCAAAATTACTCTAAAAAACGCTTCATCATCTAAAACAAGCTAAATTATAAATGTTATCAAAAAAGGAGAAATTCATGAAAAAATTTGTTTTGTTGCTTTTGGGGTTAGCGACTTTATTATCCGCAGAAACATTTACTGTTCATTTCTTAATTCCAAATGACAGTTGTTGGATTGAATCAGGAGTCGGACTTGTAATCAATAACGACGGAAACTTACAAGCCATGCAGAAAGACGAAGAATATCCTGGTTGGTATTCGTACAGTTGGGACAAGGCAAACTTGCCGACCTCAATACTGTTTTATTGCAAAGAAGACAAAGCTTTGGAACACCCTATTGGTTTCAGTAAAATCGGCGCTGATACATTAATTGCTTTTGATGTCAAGCTTCTTGCAGAAGTTTTTGATTTCGGAAACGCCCAAATCAATGCGCTCTATTATGTTCCTGATGAAGAATACTACGGAGATTACCTTTGGGGGAAATCTGGTAATTTAACCGATGAAGATCTTCGTCCGCACTGCTACTACTACACGAAAAAAACTGTTATTCCCGATCCGCCTTATGAATTCCCATTCAAGGCAACTGAAGTTTATTACAGCATACTCAATACTTCAGGCGACACCATCCAGACTGAAAAACAAATGACATGTGATGAAAATGAAATTGTGCGTTTCTGCGGTGGAAACATTACTATTCAAACAACAATGTTTCCTGAAGGTGAATACAAGCTTGCTGCAAGAATAAATATAAATGGAGAAGAATTCGATAAAACCATAAAATTCGTCTCGAAAAGTGATAACGAAACATTGGATTTAAAAGGACCAAGCAAATCTGTTTCGCAAATCAAAATTCATTCTTCAGGCTTGCAAATTCAAATTTTCAGTTCGGAACCGAATGTGTTTTCCGTATTCAATTCCAAGGGACAAACAATCCAAAAAGGGCGCGTCAATGGTTCATCGAATATCGCCATCATGGCGCCGGGCACCTATTGGGTTAAGGTGGGTTCAGAGACTCGCCGAGTGCAAGTTTTCAATTAGTTTTGATTTGGAGAGCGCTTGTCCGGTAATGGCTTTTTAGCTACATTTACGCCGTAAAATTTTAAAAGGTCATTAACGATGAAACTCTCCAAGTACTTTTACGTCACGCTCCGCGAAACGCCGAGCGATGCCACCATGCCCTCCCACATCTTCCTCATGCGCGGCGGCTACATCAAGCCCGTTTCTACCGGTATCTATTCCATGATGCCGATTGGTTACCGCGTCATCCAGAAGATCGTAAACATCATCCGCGAAGAAATGAACAATATTGGCGGTATCGAAGTGGACTTGCCGGTGGTGCAGACTGCTGAACTCTGGAGCGAATCTGGTCGTTATCAGGCTATTGGCGAAGAACTCCTCCGCTTCAAGGACCGCAACAACCACAACATGGTGCTCGCCATGACGCACGAAGAAGCCATGACCGACCTCGTGCGCTACGTGCTCAACAGCTACAAGCAGCTTCCGGTGATGCTCTACCAGTTCAAGACCAAGTACCGTGACGAAGCTCGTGCCCGCGGTGGTCTTATCCGTGTCCGCGAATTCTTGATGAAGGATGCTTACAGTTTCCACACCAGCCAGGAAGACCTGGACCGTCACTACCAGGAAGAATACGACGCCTACCTCCGCATTTACCGTCGCGTGGGCATTGAACCGGTTGTGGTGCAGAGCGATACGGGTATCATGGGCGGTAAGGTCGCTCACGAATTCATGCTCGACACTCCGAACGGCGAAGACTACTTGATTCTCTGCAA
>Ga0256407_10003269_pt1 | contig 29172 bp, 18 predicted proteins | sample RumenRJG_04DNA_FD_193489 | JGI IMG/M metagenome (GOLD analysis project Ga0256407, IMG submission 193489) | Bovine rumen microbial communities from Lethbridge, Alberta, Canada - RJG_04 | ecosystem: Host-associated > Mammals > Digestive system > Stomach > Rumen | place: Canada: Alberta...
CCACGTCCTTGACCTTGTACGAGACGAGCGCGCCCGTGGCGCGGTCGAACGCGACCGACGCAACGCCGCCGGTCGGCACCAAGAACTCGACCCGTCCGTCCTCCTTGCGCACCATCATGTCCATCAGCTTCATCCCGAGCGCCTGCGCGCGCTTGTCGTTCGGCAGGTCGATCTGGTCGTTGGCGACGACGTACCCCTTCTCAATGAAGCCCTCGCTCTCCTTCGCGATGAACTCGTACCGCACGGAAACCGAGTTGCCGGGCTTGTTCGCCTCATGCGCGGCGGCGGGGAGCTCCACGGTCTTCTCGCCGCGCGGACCGATATCGGAGACATCAATCATCCGCGAGGAAACGGACTTGCCGTTCACGAGGACGGTCTCCTTCGCGTCGAAGCGGCTGAGGCCCCTGAAGAACTGCTTGTTGAAAATCTTGACCCGGCCACCATCAACTGCCGTCACGCCCACGGGCTGGTAGACATGCTTGATCTCCCAGTACGCGGGTTCGAGCGAGCGGTCGGAGAGGATGCAGCCGTTCATCACGAACTGGCCGTCCGTCGGCGCATCGCCGAAGTCGCCGCCGTAGGCGATGATCATCTTGCCGTCCTTGTTCTTCTTGTAAAGTCCTTGGTCGACCCAGTCCCAGATGCAGCCGCCGATGGTCACGTCGGAGCTCTCGAAGGCGTCCTGGTAGTCCTTGAGGTTGCCCATCGCGTTCATCATGTTGTGTGCGTACTCGCAGAGGAAGTACGGACGCTTCGAATTCGTGTCGGCGGCGCGGCGACGGACATGATCGACGGACGGATACATGTTGGAGTCGATGTCGGAGGCCGACCAGTCGCCCTCGTAGTGCGTGGGACGCGACCAGTCGCGCGCGTGCACCGCGTCATCCGCCGCCTTGAAGTTCTCGCCGGGACCAGACTCGTTGCCATGGCTCCAGAACAGAATCGACGGATGGTTTTTGTTGCGCTCAACCATGTTCATGTTGCGCCACACCGTGGCGAGCGTGAAGCGCGGGTCGTGGCTCGACGAGCCCTTCCCGTATCCCATGCCGTGCGTCTCCACGTTCGCCTCGTCCATGAGACCGATGCCGTTCAAGTCGCAGAGATAGTACCAGTAGTCGTCCTGCGGATAGTGCGAGTTGCGCACAAGCGTGCAGTTCGCGCGCTTCAGGAGCTTCACGTCCTCCTCCTGTCGCTCGTGCGGACAGAAGTGCCCGTACATCGGATCCGTCTCATGGCGGTCCGCGCCGCAGAGCTTCACCTTCTGTCCGTTGAGGCAATAGCGCCCGTTGATAATCTTGCTTTCGCGGAAACCAAACAAGGTGGAGACACATTCGAGTGGCGGTCGTCCCACGACCGCCGTCAACGACAGCACAACCTTGTAACAGTTCGGCGTCTCGTGGCTCCAGAGCTTCGGCGACTTGACCTTGAAGGTCTGGTCGCGCTGCATCTCGATGGGTACGCGCTTCCCATTCATGTCAAAGAGCGAGACCTCGACCACGGCACCGCCACGATCACTCTGACCCGCAGTTGTATCGGAGCGCGGCCATCCCAATTCCATTTCCACCGTCATCGTCCAGTCGCCATCGTACACACCCTCCTTCGCAGGCTTCGCACGGACGAAGAAATCGCGGATGTAGACCTGCGGACGCCGCACGAGCCACACCGAGCGGAAGATGCCGGAGAGGCGGAACATGTCCTGGTCCTCGAGGTACGAGCCGTCGCTGTAGCGGTACACCTCCAGCGCCACCGTGTTCTTGCCGGGCTTCACGATGTCCGTCACGTCGTACTCGGCGGCGCAGCGGCTGTCCTTGGTGAAGCCGACGTACTTCCCGTTCACCCACAGGTAGTAGAAGGAATCGACGCCGTCGAACTTGAGGAACACGCGGTCGCCCTTCCACGACGCGGGCAGCTCGAAGTCGCGACGGTAGGAGCCCACGGGGTTGCGCGCGTCGTAGTTGGTGAAGTTCTTCGGCGGCTCGTCCATCACGTAGGGCGGATTCATCTTGAACGGATAGCGGGAGTTCGTGTAGAGCGCCGTGCCCCAGCCGCCCTTGCCGTTCGCGCCGTACGCCTGCCACGAACACGGCACCTTGATCGTCTCCCAGCCGGAGACGTCATAATCCAGTTTCTCGAAGCCGACCGGCCGCAGCGAGGGCTCCTTCACCCACTTGAACTTCCACGCCGTGTCGGAGTCGAGGCAGATCTGCCGATCCGTCTTCCACGGGAGGATTTCAAGCGCGGCGCGTTCGTCCGCGAACGGCGCGAACGCCGCGCGCGTCTTCTCGCGCCCGGGGCTCATGCGCGAGAGATCCTGCCATTCAGTGCCGTCAATGCGGCGTTCTTCCGCGAAAACGGCGCCCAGCGCCACAGCGGCCAATACGAGTGCTGATGTTTTCATGCGCCCAGTTTACCAAAAAACCGCGCGCCGCGCAAAGCCCGATGTGTTTTTTTGGCTACTTGAGGATGTCGGCTTCCGGGAGAGGGGACTGTTTCGCGAAACTGCTCCATTTGGAGTTCGAGGCGAACGCCTTCTCGACCGTGCCGTTGACGGTCAGCTGCATGATGCATCCCGTCACGCGCGATCCCGTCGTCTCGGACTTCGCGGACATGCCGCCGCCCCGATGCCTTCTCCTTCTCGTGGTCGTAATGGTCTTCGTGCGCACGAGCTTCTCGGTCGGCGACTTCACCTCGGTCTTGAACACGCCCTTCTCGTCCAGCGTGACCGGAATCGTCTTGTCGCCGAGCATCGTCTTTTTCCCGTCGGTCGTGCCGACGAAATAGCACTTCAGCTTCACGGAACCGGCGGCGGGAAGCGACTTGCCTGTGAACGACACGGTGACGGGCCATGACAGGCTGCGGCTCGTCGTCTTCGTCTTGACCGACGTCCTCGTGTAGCGTCCGCCGGACTTCTTCGCCCCGGAACCCTCCGAAGTAGACTGCTCTGCCGTCTGGTTGCCGACGCGCAGGGAACACATGTACTCGGGTTCTCCAGCAGCAGACGCCGCAAACATCGCCGCGCACACGGCCGCGGCCAACAGGATCTTCGTCAGTTTTTTCATCTGTTCTTTCTCCTCAAGTGCCTTTTCGCGTCGAAAAGTATACCACAATTTCCCCTTCGTGTGCGGTTTTTCGCTGTTGGCCGTTCGGCGCGCTTGCGCGCCGGGGGCGAAAGGAGTATAATGGGCGGCATGGAAGCAAAAGTCTACATCGACCCCCGGGACTACCTCCACGACATCTGGCGCCTCGCGCGCCAGATCTACGACGACGCCTGGCGTCCGGACGTCCTGGTCGCCCTCTGGCGCGGAGGCGCCATACCGGGCGTGGCGGTGCACGAGTTCCTCAAGGTCAAGGGGCTCTCCCTTCCCCACCATCCCGTCAAGTGCTCCAGCTACACCGGCATCGGCACGAGCGAGACGACCGTGACGTTCGACGACCACGCCGCGCATGTCTTCGCCTCGCTCGCCCCCGGAACGAAGGTGCTCGTCGTGGACGACGTGTTCGACACGGGACGCACGGCCGCCGCGATCCACGCCCGCATGGCCGAAGCCGGCTGCGACATGCGCTTCGCGTGCGTCTACTGGAAGCCGGCGAAGAACGTCACGCCCTTCGAGCCCGACTTCTTCGTCCGGAAGCTCGACGAGTGGATCGTGTACCCGCACGAGATCGACGGCCTCACCCCCGAGGAAATCGTCGTCAAGGACCCCTTCCTTGCGGAACTGCTGAAATGAACCTAAATTCCTCATTTCGATTTACCACTCCATGTTATATCTCACGCAGAGGCGCGGAGAGGCAGAGTTCGCAGAGGTTATCCCATTGCTTGAGTATGTATTTGTTTTCACCAATTGGGTGAAATAACTTTCCGAGAATCTTCTTCTCATGGTTTTCTTTTCCGTCGGATTTCTGAACTTTCTCTGCGCTCTCCGCCTCTCTGCGCCTCTGCGTGAGACTTTCAACCGAGGATTTTAGGATGAAATGCGAAAGGCCTCCGCACCGTGACGGGCGGAGGCCTTCTCCTAAGGCAAAATGCCAGGAACCGAGACTTACATCTCGGCAGAACGACGACGCGAACGATTCCTGATGCGGGCGCGCGCGGACTTCTTGCGCGCCTTCACGCAGGGCTTCTCGAAATAGCGCTGGTCGCGCAGCGTCTTGATGATCCCCTCCTTGTCGAGGATCTTCTTCAAGCGCTTGAGCGCGCGTTCAACGGACTCGTTCTTCTTCAGCTTGAGCTGGATTGCCATTTGCCTTATTCACCTCCTTGGTCCTTCCGGCCCTTTGGGCGCCGAAAAGTGGCGGATAGTATATCAAAGCCTCCCCCGGCATTCAACCCCGAATTCAATAATTTTGGCACGGGGGGGGGGGACCCGATGTCCAAAACCTTGCGGGATTGGCGTTCCGCGGACGGACAAAATATGGTAAACTAGCAGCTGTCATGCGCGACATCGAACTTCTCGCCCCCGCCGGCTCATTCGAGACGGCCCTCGCCGCCTTCCAGGCCGGCGCGGACGCCGTGTACCTCGGCCTCGACGCCTTCTCCGCGCGCGCCGAGGCCGTGAACCTCTCCGTCGCACAGCTGCGCGACCTCCTCGCCTGGGCGCGCCCGCGGGACCGCAAGGTCTACGTGACCTTCAACACGGTCATCGACGACACCGACCTCCCCGCCGCCGTCGAGCGCCTCGCCCTGCTCGAGGAGTTGCGTCCCGACGGGCTCATCGTGCAGGACCTCGGCGTGGCGCGCCTTGTGCGCACGCACTTCCCGACCCTGCCCCTCCACGCCTCCACGCAGCTCGTGGCCCACAACCTCGAGGGCGTCCTCGCCCTGAAGGAGCTCGGCTTCACGCGCGTCGTGCTCGCGCGCGAACTTTCGCTCGAGGAGATCCGCGCGATTGCGCGCCGGTGCGGGACGGAGATCGAGGTGTTCGTACACGGCGCGCTCTGCTACTCGATCTCCGGGCTCTGCCTCTTCTCCGCGATGGAGAAGAACCGCAGCGGGAACCGCGGGAAGTGCGCCTACTGCTGCCGCCTCCCCTACACGGACGCCTCCGGCGCGAAGACGCTCCCCTTCTCCATGCGCGACCTGCGTCTCGACGACTGCCTCGACGCCCTCAAGGACGCGGGCGTCGCCTCCCTCAAGATCGAGGGGCGCATGAAGTCGCCGCTCTACGTCGCCTCCGTCACGAGCCACTACCGCCAGCTGCTCGACGGCGCGCCCGTCACCACCACGCGCGCAGACCTCGAGACCGTGTTCTCGCGCCGCACCACGTCCCTCTACATCCACGGCACGCCGGACGATCCCCTCGACCCGACTTCCCTCGGGCACCTCGGCACGCCCGTGGGCACGGTCAAGCGCCTCACGAAGGACCGCGAAGGACGCTCCTGGCTGCGCTTCCACACGAACCGCGCCCTCGAGCGCCACGACGGGCTCCAGTTCGCCGTGACCGGCAGCAAGCCCTTCGGCTTCGGCATCGCCGAGATGCGCCTCGCCATCTCGCGCAAGCCGGCGTTTGACGTGCGGGCCGGCGCCGACGTCGAGGTGCGCGTGCCGGACGACCGCCTCGCCGAGCTGCCGCCGCTCGACGGCGCCACGGTGTACTGCTCCGCCTCGAACGAGGTGAAACGCCGGTTCCCCGTACCCTCCTTCCGTCCGTCCGACGTCGTCTCCGGCACGCCCGTGGACCTCACCGTCACGTTGGCGCCCGACGGCATTTCCGTTTCGGCCGCGACAAGCGCGGCCGCTCCCGTCGAAGTCACGACACGCGCGGCTCTCGCGTCCGCCCAACATCCCGAACGCACGGCGGCAGCCGTCGAAAAAGCCTTTGCGCGCATGGGCGGCACGGACTGGTCGCTCCGTAACCTCACGCTTCTCGACCCAGACCGGCTCTTCGCGCCCGCCTCGCTCCTCAACGACGTCCGCCGCCAGCTCGTGGAGCGTCTCGACGCCGCGCGCGACGCCGCACGTGCGCAAAAGGTCGCCGCCGCGCTCGAGATTCCCCCCGGCGGGAGCGGCCGCGCCCGTCGCGGCCTTCCCGTGCACAACGTCCTCAGGCAACGCCTCGACCAACCCCTTCCAGCCGACGCCGCGCGCTTCGACGAGGTCGTGCTGGCCATCGGGCACCTGCCGGGGCGCGCGGTCGAGTCGGCGCTGGCGCCGTTCGCCGGCCTGCCCGTGCGACTCGCCCTTCCGGTGTTCACGCACGAGCGCGACTTCCACGCCCTGCGCACGGCGGTCAGGCACCTCCTGCGCGCCGGCTTCACGCGCTGGGAGGCGAGCGACCTGGCCACCCTGCGGATGCTGCGCCAGGCGGGTGCGACGGACGTCTCGGCCGACTGGACGCTCTACGCGTTCAACCGCGCGGCGCTCGCGGAACTGGCAGACCTCGGCGTCGTCCGCACCGTCGCCTCGCCCGAGAACGCGCAGGCGAACCTCGCCTCCCTCGCGCAGGGGCCGCTGCCCGTCGAGTTCCTCGAGCAGCAGTCCACGCCGCTCTTCATCTCCCTCACCCCTCCAGCCGCAGAGGGACCGCGCCTCGACGACTTCGCGGTCTTTCCCCTGGACGGACTCTGGGTCACCACGCGCGCCGTTCCGCGCCGCTTCACGCCCCCCGCAGGCGCGCCCCGCCGCCTCGACCTCGGCTGGGACCCCGTTCACTGACACGTGTCATTTGTGAACAATTGCATCCCCCCACCGCGCCGCGATGTGGTATACTATTGCGCATGAAACTCATTCACACACTAGCTTTTTGCTCGCTGGCATGCTCCGTGCAGGCAGGAACAAATGATGTACCCGTCCTCGAGGAACCCGTCGATTCCGCCCTCCTGGCCAACGCCGGGGCCGACGTCCGCATCCGCGAGGAGATCATGCACAACGTGCCGGGCCTGCCCGGCGCGCCCGGGGCCATGATGCCCCGCGACTACCGGAAGAACCTCAACCACCTGCGCGTGCGCCCGCGCGTCTGGGGCAGGCTCGACTACGAGGAGTTCACCCTCTACGGACGCCTCGTGAACGAGTTCCGCGAGCACTTCATCGAGAACGGCGTGAAGCGCAAGCGCCGCGCGTACAACTTCCCCGACGAGCTGGCCCTCGACAGCCTCTGGATCCAGGGACTGGGGCTTTTCGACGGGCTCTTCGACTTCCGCATCGGGCGGCAGGACCTCTTCGAGGGCGGACACTCCGTGTTCGGCCTCGACCGCACGCTCTTCGACGGCGCGCCCTACGTGGGCTCGCGCAGCTGCTATGCGGACATGATCAAGCTCACCTTCCACACGTCCGACACGTCGAAGATCGACGCCTTCGCCATCTACGACAACGGCCGCAACGTCTTCCGCTACGGCAACCGCCTCTCGCGCGGCCGGCCCATGAACGCCATCCACCCCGGCGACTCGCCTGAGATGGACGAGTGGGGCGGCGGACTCGTCTGGCACGACTCCCTCTTCGAGAAGCGCGTCCCCTACAAGCTCTACATGATCCACAAGCACAACGAGGACTACACCGCCTTCAACGGCCGCCACGTGCGCGACAAGCAGCTCACCACCTTCGGCGTGCTCCTCCAGCCCGAGCTCACCGAGAACGTCTCCTTCGAGTTCGAGGGCGCGCAGCAGTTCGGCACGGCCGACAGCGGCCGGAAGCAGGCGGGCGGCACGATGGGCTACGCGGCCGTCGACTTCCACAAGGACCGCGCGTCCAGCGGCTACAAACCCTATTCGCGCCTCAGCGCCTACTACCTCTCCGGCGACAAGCACCGCACCGAGGCCGACGACAACGACACGGCCTGGGACCCGCTCTGGGGCCGCTGGCCGCAGGATTCCGAGATGTTCCAGTACGGCACGCTCTACGGCCTCGGCTACTGGAGCAACCAGCTCTACACGAAGATGGAACTCGGCGTCAACATCGGCCCCCGCCACCGCGTGCTGGCTTATTCGGGACCGATCTTCGCCGCGGTCCAGGACCACCTGGGCCATGCCGACGGCTCCGGCGACAGCATGTTCAAGGGCGTGCTCTCCGTCCTGCGGTACGACTTCCCCCTGCTCCTCGCCCCGAAGAACGCGCGCGGCGCCGACCGCTTCGAGATATTCGGGCACATCATGGCCGAGGTGTTCAACCCCGGCGACTACTACGACACCTCGCGTCCCGCGTACTTCATACGCTGGGAGCTCATGTTCGCGTTCTGATGAAAGTCCTGCAAGTCCTTCCTTCCCTCCAGATGGGAGGGGTCGAGCGCGGTACGCTTGAAATCGCGCACGCGCTCAAGCACGCCGGCATACCCAGCGCCGTCGCCTCGCAGGGCGGCCCGATGGCCGAGGCGCTCAAGGCGATGGGCGTGCCGCACTTTGACCTTCCGCTCATGAGCAAGAACCCCTTCACGATCCGGCGCAACGCCGTCAGGCTCGCCGAGCTCGTCCAGAAGGAGGGATTCACCCTCATGCACGCGCGCTCGCGCGCGCCGGCGTGGAGCGTCCACTGGGCCTCCAAGATGTGCGGCGTCCCCTGGCTCGCCACCTTCCACGGCGTGTACGGCACGAAGCCCGCGCTCTTCAAGATCCCGTACAACCGCGTGATGCTGAAGGGGCTCCGCACGATCTGCGTCTCCGAGTACGTGCGCCAGCACGTGCTCGAGACCTACCACCCCGACCCCGCACAACTCGTGTGCATCCCGCGCGGGGCCGACACGGAATTCTTCCGTCCGGACTCCGTCTCCCCCGAGCACGCCCTCAAGAAGAAGACGCAGCAGTACCGATTCTCGCCCGACATCCCGGTGATCACCCTTCCCGGACGCCTCACCTTCTGGAAAGGACAGGAGGTGTTCCTCGAGGCCCTCATGCAGATGCGGCACAAGCGCGTGGGCGTGCTGTTCCTCGGCTCGGACCAGGGACGCACCGACTACTCCGACCACCTCCGCGAGATCGCCGGCCAGCTCGCCGACGACACGGAAGTCGTGTTCCGCGACCACACGCGCGAGATCGACGTCGTCTATGCGCTCAGCGACATCGTGGTGAACGCCTCCTCCGCCCAGCCCGAGGCGTTCGGACGCACCATCCCCGAGGCGCAGGCGATGGGACGCATCGTGGTGGCAACCGCGCACGGCGGCGCGTGCGAGACGATCGAGGACGGCAAGACGGGATTCCTCGTGCCCCCCGGCGACGCCGACGCCCTCGCCGCGAAGCTCGACGAGATCCTCGACATGCCGAAGGAAAAGCTGGACGCCGTCCGCGCCGCCGCCGTCGAGTCGGTGCGCGCGAACTACTCGGTCGCGAAGATGTGCGCCTCCACACTCGCGCTCTACCGCGAGCTCGACGCGTCCGCAAGCTGAACCCCTGCGGCGGAAGTCAGATCTGGATGCGCCCCGCCGCGGTGAGGCGCTTTTCGACGGCGTCCCCGAAGCGCTTCCGCGCCTCGCGGGACAGTTCGTTCATGCGCCGCACGTACGCCGGGGGACGATCCGAGACCGGTCCGCTCCGCACGAAGAGCGCCTTGTTCGGCGAAAGGCCCTTGCACTTGCGCAGCTGTCCCACGGGCTTGGATTCGTCGCGCAGCTCGCGCAGGACATCCCTGCAGTCGCCCAGCATGTCGCGGCTCTCGTGGATGTATTGCTGGTGGGCCTGCAGGAGTTCCTTGATGAATTCGCGCGGATAGGGGTCGAGGGACAGTCCGTTCTGCGCAAACCACTTCTTGAACTCGTCCAACGCCGCGGCCGCCACGTCATGAGCCGAACAGCAGCGCTCGACGTTATCCTCGAATTTTTTGAGTTCGGCGTCCGTGGTACGCTTGAAGTAGTTGTCCAGCGTGTAGCAGAAGCGGCTCGACTTCGCGACGAGCCGGCCGTCCGGCTCGAGCATGTTCTCAAGCCCAGACTCCTTGATGACTTCGGCGAAGAGCTTTTTCTGGATTTCCGGATTGCGCAGCTGCGCGGGATTGTACTTCCACTTGTCCGTGCCCTTGCTGATCCGGTCCAGGTGCTTGAGGTACTTGCCCCACGCCGCGTCGAGGCGCTTGAAGCTCTGGACGAGCGAACCGTCCTCGATGTGCGAGAACGACGTCACGCGCGCCAACCGGTTGTAGGCGGAGTAGACGGTCGCCTCGATCTCCGTCCTCAGCAAGGCGGCCATCTTGGGGCGTACGTTGTCACCGAACTTCCCGAGCGCCTTCTTGGCGCCCTGGAGGCTCTTGAAGCCGAGCTTCTGGGCCGGGGTCGCGGAGAGATTCGAATGCGTGCGCGGCGGCGTGGGGTCGATGGGGCGGCCGAGCTGCTTCAACGCGTCGCCGAGAACCGACTCGGGCTCCATGTCCACGGCCTTCTTGGCACGAATCAGGTCCTTGCAGAAGCTGTACAGCTTCTTCATCTTCGCCGCCTCGCCGCGCGTCATCGACCGCATCTGCGCGAGGTCGTTGGCCACGGAGTTCTCGCCGTCGGGCGCGGCGGAGTAGTCCACGCCGCCCCAGTTGGCCTTGTCCATCTTCTCGATCTTCTCGCGCTGCGCCTTCGAGAGCTCCTTGGGTTTCGCGCATGCGACCACGCAGACTGCCGCGAGTGCGAGTGTCAGTGCCTTCTTCATTGTGCGTTCCTTTCCTGCCCTGTTAGAACCTCTGCTGGTAGTCCAGCACGTACCACCGGCCGCCGCCCTTGCGGCGGAGGCGGTGCGGATGCGGCGAGCCGAGCTGCTTGCCGTTCTTGTCGTAGGCGATGGACTCCACCACGGCCTCCTCCACCTTCTCGCCGCCGATCTTCTCGAACGTCTTGCGGTCGTCGTCGTCGAGGAAGAAGTTCTGGAGCTCGTCCTTGCGGTCGAAGCCCTTCTGCACCGTGATCTTCGGCTTCGAGAACGTGGCGTGGACGTACTCGCGGTGGAAGCGCTCCTGGTGGAGGTCCCAGAAGTAGCGCTTCGCCTCGTCCTCGCCGTACATGCCGCCCATGTACTCGGGGTCGATGCACTGGAGGTAGAGCTTGTGGTTCTTCTCCTTGATGGCGGTCATGAAGATCTCCATGAGGCGGTCGGGCGTGACGTCCTTCGGGACTTCCTTGATCGTGTACCAGCCCTGCTTGACCGCCTCGACCCGCTCCTCGCCGATGAAGCGCCCAGACGACTCCGCCTCCTTGTCGCGCACGGCCACGAGGTGTCCGGGGATCTTGATCGCCACCGGCTTCACGATCCACCCGAAGTAGAAGTTGCCGGGGCCCTCCTCGCCGCCGATCGGGTTCTCGGCCGTGATGCCCGCGACCTCCGCGAGGACCGTCCACTTCTTGACGTCCTGCATCGACGAGTCCACCATGCGGCGGTAGCGCTTGGCCGCCTCGTAGGGGCCCAGCCAGTCGCGTCCCGCGAGGTCGATGAACCAGAACCCGCTGGACGGCTTCCCGCACCAGATGAACTCGCCCGACGCGCCGTAGAACTGCTTGGCGGGATACTCGACGTCCTCAAGAAGGACGTACTTGCCCTTGAGGTCCTCCACGGAGACCTCCGCCGAGTCGGGCGCGGGAAACGCCTTTGCGATCATGCCCTCCTTGTGCGACTCGATGATGCGCGTCCACTCCTCCTCGCCGAGCTTCGAGATGAGCTGGCGCAGGTTGTCCTCGTTGTGGAGGTACTGCGTCCACTCGGCCTGGATGTCGACGAAGTCGCCCTTCGAGCGCTTGAGGGCTGACCGCACGCGCCGGAACAGCGCGTCCACGCGCGGGTCGTCGGGATACGCCATCTTGAGCTCGCGGACCTTCTCGAGCGCCGTGCGCTGGTTGCGCCACACCATCTTCTCGCCGCCGCGCTGGAGGGCCACCTCCTTCTCGAACTCGCGCACGTAGTAGTCCGCATAGCCAATCTGGCGCTTCAGGGCGGCCTCGTCCGGCGCCGGCGCGGCGACGAGCGCCGCGGTGCCCAGGCACAGGGCGGCGAAAAGCTTTGCTTGGATGTTCACTTCTCAGTCTCCTTTCTCTTGACGTCTGTCACCCCAACACCAGTTCGAGGCCGTCGGAGGCGGCGCGGAGGGGCTCGGGAAGTTCCTTGTCGATCCGCTCGGCCGGCCAGCCGCGGTACTTGAGGCCGAGATGGGTGATGTAGGCATGCTGCCCGGGCGGCAGCTTGAGGCGGCCGTGTTTGACGAGCATGTTGACGGTGCGCGAGACGGCCTGCACGCTCGAATGGACGAACAGGCGGAAGTCCTCGTCGCTGTCGCCGTCGGTCGCCTCCATGATGAACGCGGTGAGCGCCTGCGGCTTGTGGACATACGCGCCCGCGCGGGAGAACTTGCCGAAGCTCCCTTCCGTCACGTGCGGGTCGATGCCGATCATCCGCGCGGCGTCGCCCGTGAGCCCGCCCGTGTCGGTGGCGTACAGGAGGCGCGAATCGCCCTTCTCGACGAGATAGACGGACGTGCGCTCCAGCACGCCGTCCGTGACGCGGGACGTGCTGTGGTTCGCGGGCACGCCCGTGAAGCGCATGCCGCACGCGACCACCGGCTTGCCGAACGGGAGGCCGATCACCTCGGGCGCGGGGAGGGACAGCTTCTCCGCCGCCCGGCCCACCTCAGCCCGCGCCGCGTCCGCCCACGTCTCCTGCACGTACATGCGCTTCACGCCGCTCTTCACGGCCGCCGCCGGGTTGTAGTGGTCGCCGTGGGAGTGCGTCTGGAAAAGGACCTCGGGCCGGCAGTCCGCCGGCAGCTTGTCGAAGGAGCACATCGTGAAGTCGATGAGCACCTTGTTCTCGAGCAGCACGCTCGACTGGCGGCGCGCGTTCGGGTTCTTCGCCCATTCAGGCCTCCAGCCGGCCGCGCCGCTGCCCAGGAAACGCACGCGGATGCCGGACGCCGCGGAGACGGGCTGCCCTTCGGACGCCGCCACGGCCTTCGGCTGTGCGGCCACGCCGCCCGCCAGCGCCGCGAGCGCGGCGGACGAAGCGAGGAATTCTCTGCGAGAGACGTTGTTTGCCATGCCGCCAGTATACCACAACTGCGCAGGCATGGAAAGCGCGACGTGCAAATTCATTTTCGGGGCGCACTACACAACCCGGCTGCGTTGTGGTATACTTGCTGCCGACTTCTGAGTGAAACTTGAAAGGTTGTACATGACATTCTGGTTCTTCGTCCTGGGCGTGCCGTTGTTCGGCTACGGTCTTTTCACGGTCGTCCGGCCGCAGGCGGCCACGCGCTTCCTGCTCGCGCTCCCGCGCCACCGCGCCGCCGGGCAGGCGCTCTGCGCCGCCGCGTGGCTGTGGACCGCATACGAGATCGACACGATCGGCATCGAGGTGTTCGACCGGATCGTGCGCCGGCTCTGGTTCTTCCAGTCGGACATCCCCGGCATGGTGTGGATCCTCGCGATCGTCCTGACGGTCCTCACGTGCCTCTGGATGGAGAACCTGCTCACGCTCCGCGCCATCAGCGCGCTGTTCATGCTCTTCCCGGCCGAGCTCTTCCCCGCCGTGCGCCTGTGCAACACGCCCTGGCGCCTGACGCTTGTCGTGTTCGCCTACGTCTGCGCGGTGGTCGGCATGGTCGGCATGTTCTACCCGTGGCACCTCCGTCGCGCACTCACATGGCGCGCGGCGAAGCCGTCGCGCGTGACGGGATTCGGCGCGGCCTATCTCGCCCTTGGCGCGCTCTATCTCGCGCTGGGCGCGTTCAGCGCGGCAGGCGCCATCAAGTGACCGGCAGACCGCCCGAATTTTTCCCGATTTACCCCCTTGACGGCCCCGCAAGATTATGGCATACTATCCGCCTGTCACGCACCCGTGGTGAAATTGGCATACACGCTAGATTCAGGTTCTAGTGCCGCAAGGTGTGTGGGTTCAAATCCCACCGGGTGCACCAGGCTGGCCCCTTCGTCTATCGGCTAGGACATCAGGTTCTCATCCTGAGAAGAGGAGTTCGACTCTCCTAGGGGCTGCCAATCGGTTTCAGAAGATTGGGTGCTCCATGCGGACGTTCGGAAAAGTCATCAAATACACGCTCTTCTGCCTCCTCGGCCTCTTTCTCCTCGCCCTTGCGGCCATTCTCCTCTTCGAGCAGCCCGTCCCCGACTCCATCCTGCGTCGCATCACGCGCGCGCTTTCGAGCAACGACTTCCTCGTACGCGCGGACTCCGCCACCTTCCGCTTCTCGCGCGGCCTGAAGATCAACAACATCCGCGTGTTCGACCGGAACAAGGTCGCGGCGCGGCCGGTTCTTTCCGCCTCCTGCGTGGACCTCGTCCTCAACCTCCGCCGCATCCCGTGGTCGGCGGGCACGCTGTTGCAGGCCGTGACAATCGCCGATCTCCGCTACCCGCGCCTGCCGGACGGCTACTACATTCCCGACTCCGTCGAGTTCCCCGGACGTCCGGACTTCCAGGAGAAGGACGAGCCCCTCGAGCTCGACCTGCCCGCGCTCCAGCCCTTCCGCCTCGTCCTCACCCGCCCGGAGGTGCTCGGCGTGTCCCCGAAGAAGGTCGTCGCCCAGTCCGTCTCCGTCACGCCCGGCGGCATCCGCGTGGACGGCATCCACCTTGACTGGCCCGACGCCGACGCGCCGCAGTCGCTCGACGGCGAATTCGAGTTCAACCTCGAGACGCAGCGGGCCGAGGGGCGGATACACGGCCTCGCCCGCCAGCACCACATCCGCCCGATGCTCGTCGCGCTCGACATCACGAACTCCTACGCCTTCATCGACAGCTTCACGCGCGTCGAGAAGCCTGTCGACGCCGCCTGCGCGTTCGACGTCAACCTCCGCAACAACGACCTCCACATCCACCTCGACCTGGCGCCGGAGGGCGGCTGCTACAACCGCATTCCCCTCGAGAGCGCAAGTGGCCCCGTGGACATCCGCGTGTTCGTGCGCGACACCTACCAGAACGCCCGCATCGTCGTCGGGCCGCTCGTCGCCAACCTCGCGGACGGCAGCCGCATGTCGGGCAAGATCGTCTACGAGAACACGAACGACGTCGGCTACGTGAACTTCGACGTGCGCTCCACCACGTCGCTCTCGAACGCCCTCGCCGTCGCGGGCGTGATGAACGACGGCACGCTCGACTGCCTTGTCCCGGCGACGAACCCGGAGATCACGCTCCGCGGACGTCTCGCCGTCGATCCCGCCCACGCCGCCGCCAACGACCTCTCCGGCACGCTCGCCTTCACTCGCGGTACGCTGTTCACCGTGCCCCTGCGCGGCGCCTCCGCCCGCTTCGACCTGCGCGGAACCGACATGACGTTCTCCCAGGCGCGCGCGACGGCCGAACACGGCGGCGACATCTCCGGCGAGGCCACGATCTCCATCCCCGGCTTCCAGCAGGAGAAGGCCTCCTTCCGCGTCAGGATCGACGGCGAGAAGATCGCCCTCGCCGACGTGGCGGACATCTTCGCGTTCGACCTCGGCGACAAGCGCGGCACGCTCCGCGGCCGCGTCGAGCTCTCCGGCCCGCTCGCGGCCGACCTCACCCGGCATCTCGACGGCGCAGGCAAGATATCCTGCTCCGACGGACACCTCGCGCAGATGCGCCTCTTCTCGGGCTTCACCGCCTACCTCGCCGATCACGTCCCCGGCATCGGCTCGCTCGTCAACCTCTCGGACGCCGCGCTCGACTTCACGATCACGAACGGCACGTTCCACGCCTCGGAGGCCGTCATTTCGGGAGACGTGCTCGCCATCAACGCGACCGGGATGTACGCAATCCCCGCAGACAGCCTCGACTTCTCCGGCAACATCACGCTAAAGAAGAACGAAAACCTGCTCATGCGCCTCGCCACCTCGCCCATCCGCTGGCCGTTCGCGAAGATATTCGGATTCCGCCTCAAGGGGGCGATCGACAACCCCAGCTGGTCCTACGAGCAGAACCTCATTCCCCTTCCGTCCGCCTTGAAATGAACGCCGTCTCCCTCGACTACGAACGCACCTTCCCGCCCGGCACCACGGTGATGGGCATCGACGAGGCGGGCCGCGGACCGCTTGCCGGCCCCGTGTTCACCGCCGCCGTCTCCGTGCCGCTCGACGCCGCGGCCGACCTCCTGTCCGGTCCCTGGGCAGAGATCAACGACTCGAAAAAGCTCTCCGAAAGGCGACGCGACGCGCTTGCGGAAGTCATCAAGGCCACGCCCGCCTGCACGTGGGCCGTCGCCTCGGCCTCCGCGCTCGAAATCGACCAGCTGAACATCCTCCGCGCCACGCATCTTGCCATGCGCCGAGCCGCCCTCGCCCTCGCGGAAGCCCTCGCCGGCCCGGACCACGAATCACAAACCACTTCCTTCGCGATCCTCGTGGACGGCCTTGCCGTGCCCACCCTGCCCTTCCCCTCGCAGAATGTGGTGAAAGGCGACGCGAAGTCCCTCTTCATCGCGGCGGCCTCGATTCTCGCGAAGACCTCACGCGACGCCTACTGCCGCGAGATGGAGGCGAAGTACCCCGGCTACGGCTTCGCCGTCCACAAGGGCTACCCCACCGCCGCGCACATGGAGGCGCTCGACCGCCTCGGTCCCTGTCCCGAACACCGTCAGAGCTTCGGTCCCGTCGCCGAGGCGATCTTCTTCCGCGGCGCGCGCTGACGCGCGCCGTCAGGCGAGCGAGGCGACGGCCGCGTCAAGCGCCACGAGATCGGAGACGTTTGTCGTCACGAGCGCGGCGTCGATCTTCTTGATGAGGCCGCTCAGAACCTTGCCCGGACCGAACTCGACGAACCGCGTGCAGCCGAGGGCCTTCGCGGCCTCGACGTCCGCCGCCCAGTTGGTCGTCTGCGTGACCTGTTCGAGCATGAGCGCCTTGATGGCGCCGGGATCGGAGGCATGGGGCTGGCCCGTGACGTTGGAGAGCACCGGGAACTGCGGCGCGTGGAACGTCACAGCGTCCAGGACGGGCGCGAGCTTCTCGCGCGCGGGGGCCATGAACGGGGAATGGAACGCGCCGGCCGTCTGAAGCGGAATCGCGCGCTTGATGCCGAGCTCCTTCGCGACGGTGGCGGCCTGCGCCACGGCGTCCTTGGAGCCGGACAGCACCTGCTGCGCGGCGGAGTTGATGTTGGCCACCGTGCAGCCAGTCTTCTCGCAGAGTTCCCTGAGCTGGTCGGGGGATGCGCCCACGATGGCGATCATGCCGGACGGCGTGGCCGCGCAGGCCTCCTGCATGAAGCGTCCGCGCGCCTCAAGGACGGTGAGAGTAGAATCGAAGTCCAGGACGCCCGCGGCGCAGAGCGCGCCCCACTCGCCAAGCGACAGGCCGGCCGCGCACGCGAACGACGTGGGCCGTCGCTTCTGAAACGCGAGATAGGCCGCATAGCTCGTCACGAAGATGGCCGGCTGGCACACGTTCGACTTCGTCAGCTCCTCGGCGGGTCCCTCGAAGCAGATCTTCTTCAGGTCAAAGCCCAAGACGGCGTTCGCCTTGTCGAACAGCGCCATCGCCTCGGCGTCGGCCTCGGCGAAATCCTTGCCCATGCCGGGCACCTGCGCGCCCTGGCCGGCGAAAATGCAGCAATCAGACATGTTTCTCTCCTCGCTTCTGAATGTTTGAAGGTCGGCATATGATACCATATCCCCACGCATTGCGCAATGCGGTAATGGGTCAGCAGAGGGGGCCGGAGGGCATGACCCCCTTTGTGGCCCTCACGCCGCCGTATCCGCCACCAAACCGGAAGACGACCGCCGCAGTGCTTATTGAAGTTGCGCCGACCACGGCGGCAACCATCGAAGCGGCTATCGCCGTTTTCCTAATATTCATTGCATTCATGTTGTTCTCCTTTATTAAACCGGCTTCCCTTCGCAGTCAGGCGATACGTTCGCTGCGGCGCAGTCTGCACCGCCACTGCGCAGCTTCATCCGGGCGGTGATCACCTGAAGCGAATCGTGAATCCTTTTGGCACATGATTGAAGAGCGCGTAGTTTCGCGCCACTACGCGGCCAATGCGGTCGTAGGCAACGAGAGAAAGGCAATTGCGGCGGTTGTTGCCCACCACCAGCGCGTCGGCGGCGAATCTTCCGCGCACCTCTCCCCCCTTCACGTCAAATGTGCCGAGTACGCGTCCGTTCAGGATTGCCTTGACCCTATAGGCGCGTCTGACGGCGACGGTGAAGACGCTCCGGCCCTCTTCGATGCGGGGCTCGATCTCGAAGGCGTCCGGCACGTAGGAATGCGTCTGGTAGGCGTTTTTCAGCGACGCCATGAGCGTCGCCACGTCGGCGAACTGGCGGTCCATCCACGCAAGTCTCTTCGCATGGAAATCCTTGAGGATCGCCACGTCCCCGTCGAATGTACGAGTGACGTTCGCGGTGTCCTTTCGAGGCGCCCACAGCCGCTCGTCAACTTCTGCCGACCTCCGCACGGCAGCGACCGCCTGGTCGAACGTCCCTCCATCCGCATACGTCGCCGCATAGCGGCCGCGCACCTCGCGGTACCTTTCCCAGACGCGCAGGCAGAACCAGGGATCCGACGTCCACTCGCGGTTCATGTTGGCCTCGCCGCCGCCGGCGCTGCGCCACCTCTCGCATGTGTTGGGGACCGTGCGCGAATACGACCCCCAGTCGTAGTCCCACACCGGGCCCCACATGAGCCTGCCGCCACGGTCGATGTAGGCGTAGCGGCTTTTCTGGCCCATGTCGCCGTTGTCGAAAAGCTCGTTCACGAGGAAAAAGTCCACCATCGAGTCCACGTCGCAGAGCTCGCTCCAGTGGCGACCGTCCGCCGTGCAGCCGTCCCACGACGTGATGGCCGAGAAGTAGTTCTGAAGGTAGTTTTTGCCCCAGGCGAGCATCTTCGCCGAGGTGTTGAGGTATTCAGGACGGTTTGCCATCGTGTGCATGGTCAGCGAACCGGCGGCGACGTCGAAGCAGGTCACCTCGTCGGCCTCTGTCGAGAACTCGAAGATATACCCTCCCGTGATGTCGATCGAACCCGGCTCGGCGTCCAGCGCGGCGTCGATCGCCGAGAAGTCGGTCTCGGTTGCGCCGTAGTCTTCTGCGGCGTCCTCCCAGTCGTAGATGTTGATGCGGTCGGACGCGATGCGTATGTGCTCGCAGAACTGGTACGTGCCGAGTAATTTGCCGTTCAGCACGCAGTCCACCCAGGTCGAGCGCATCCCGAGGCCACCGATCTCCCGCGCGAAGTCGTAGGGAAGCTTGTTGCGCGTCTGCGAAAGGTCGTTGTAGTTCGCGAGCAGCACCCAGTGCTTGTTCTTCTTCTCTCCGAGGCCGAACATCTTCGCCTTCTCGGCGAGCTTGATCTTGTACGGCTTCTTGGGATAGCCCTTGGACGAGTTGCCGCGCACGTTCACCGTCATCGCGCCGTCGTACTGCATCTTGAAGGAGTCGTTGCCCTGAACGAAAAGCGTGCCCTCGTGCTTTTCCTTGGACGCCGTGGGGGTTTGCCCGTCGTCTGTGGTCATGTAGCACACAGGCAGGCTGGAGAAGTAGAAGGTGCGCGCGTATTCGGTATTCCCGCCGCGCGAGACAGCAAAGCGGATCCAATGGCAGTAGTCGTCTTCATGGGGCGTAAACGAAGGCTCGCGGCAGATCTCCGAAAACGACGCCTTGAGGTAGTCTGCGCGTTCCCACAGGAAGTCGTAATTCGGCGCCGCCCCGAGGAACGTGCCGAACGCGGGGGCGAGCGCGCGGCCGGCGCGCGGACGTGAAACGTCAAGCGACACCTCCGTCGCAAAATCGCCCCCTACCACGTCCGCGCCGTCGCGCACCGCGAGAAAATCGATGACGGCGCATTCCTCGCCGTTCGTCATCGCCACGGAATTCGTCACGAACGCATACGAGCCCGCACCTGGCACGCCGGCGCCGGCGACGCCGTTTGTGGTCCAGCAGCTTGGATCGCCCCAACTGCCGGACGCTCCGCCAGTCCAGTAGTACACCGGCCCGGTCTCCTCCTGCGCCGACGCACCCTCCATCTCCGCGAAAAGCCCGCTGCCGACAAACGAGACCTCCCTCCGCTCCGCCGCCGCCCCGGCGCGGAACCACGTGCGTCCGTCCGCCCCGGCGCACCGAACATACTCTCCGCCGCTCCGCTTGACAAGATAGCTCACGAGGCGGATGCCTTCCACCTCCTTGGTCTCCAGCCTCCCGTATAGCCATTCGCCCCTGCACGGCTGCGCGCCATCCGCGGAAAGCCCGTTCCACCGGCCGTCCCCCCAGCCGTAGTATCCGGCCACGCCGTCGACCATCGCGGGCAGCAGGGCGCCCACGGCGGAAATCGCCGCCGGCCGGCCGGTCTCAAGATCCCCTATGAGAATCGAGAAGTCGATGCGCTCCACGTTCCCGGTCGGCGCCTCCGCCGCCGTGAAGCGCGCCGTCCCGACAAGGGACATCGCGCTCACCCCGCTATCCACGACGTTGGTCGCGGAGGCTTCGTCGGCGAGCGTCCAATCGCCGCCCGTCGCCCCCTTCGCGCCCAACGTCTCGCCGACTGCGTACGCGCCGAACTCCGCCGAGAACGACGGTGGGCCGAACGGCGTTTCCGCCAGGGCCGCCGCGCACGAAACGGCGGCCGACATCAGCGCAATGCGCACCCGGCGCCTCCTAGCGGATGATGATCATCATCGTCGAGCGCATCAGGTACAGTCCGCCGGAACGCCTTAGAAGCGGGCGTGAGTTCCTGAGCGCGGGGCCGGCGAGCTTGAACTTCGTGGATTCCGGCGGTTCGGTCTCCCACGAGACGACCTTGGCAAGTCCGTTCTCGTCGAACGCCAGCTCGCGGTCGGCGGCGATGGCCACGTTCACCACGGAGTCTGCGGCGAACGTGACGGCGTTGAGTCCGCTCGTGAACGCGCCCGTCGTGCTCCACACGTCGGTCTTGGACGTGAGATCGAGCGTCGCCCCGTTCTGCAACGTGCAGCCGTAGAAGTTGTCCGTCACGGGCGTGAACGTGCCGTACACGTTCATGGCCGCCGTGCCGGCGTTCGACGTGCCCTCGTAGCGCGCGGTGTAGTCGCGCACGGTCAGGGCCGCCGCCACGTTGAGCGCCGTAGCGGCGTCAAGGTCCATCGTCTGCGATCCAGCCTCCGTCGCGACCTGCAACGTGCCCGCCCCGGTCGCGCGCAGCGTTCCGTTCGTCGCGGTGCCGCGGAAGAAGAATGTCTTCCCAGATGCGATCGAGCATGCGAGCATGTTCCCGCCGAAATCTATCGGCCCAGTCCACAAGATGTTGTTGCCCACGGTCACCGTGGAATCCGCCGCAAGGGTAGCGTTTCCGAAGCCGCCCCAGAGAGACTGCCCCTGGCCTCTGCTGTTGACGATCGCGCCGCCGTTTAGCCGGAAGTGCTGCAGGTTCGTGTCGTACACGCCGTTTATGTCGAACTCGCATCCCTCCTCCACCGTCAGCGCAGCGCCGTACGCGCCAAGCGGATTGGGATAGTTGTTCTGCCCGAACGCGTATGTGGCGTTGTCCTTGGTCGAACCGTTGTACAGCCTGAGCGTGCCTTCGGCAACCACGTTGCCGCCGGTGTATGCGAGCCTGTAAACCTGCGGGATGAACGTGCCGACGCCTTCCTTGACTAGCTTCAGGTTGCCCGAGAGTGTCACGCGGTTGTTCGTGAACGTGGCGCCCGCCGGAACGGCAATGTGCAGTTCGCCGGGCTTTGAAGAGTCGGTGGTGGAGTCCGTCACGGTGAGCGCGACCGGCGGGTTGCCGTTCGGCGTATTCACGTAGAGCCTGTGACCGCGCAGGTCGATCGTGGATCCGGACTGCACGAAAGCAAAGAAGTTCGTCATGCCGCGCATGTCCATGTCGGCCATGAGCGACAGGCTGCCGAACGTCACGCCCTGCCACGGCATGGCGGATGCAGTGGGAATGCCCGCGCCGAATGTTCCACTCACCACCACCTTGGCGGATGCGCCCGGAACGCCATTGGGCACGCTGTTGCCGTGGGCGTTGAAGCACGACCAGTTGCCGGGGTTTGCGATGTCGCCGTCGCCGGCCTGCCCAGTCCACGACGCGCTCGTGACGAGCCGTGAATCCTCGGCGACGTCGTAGAACACGCCGTTCTCTATCACGCAGATCTTGTTGCCGTCGACGTTGTCGCCCACAAGAGTGAACGCCACCCCCTCCGGCGCCGCGTCCCACGCGATCAGATGCTCGTTCGCCTGAAGCGCACGTGCGCCGACGTTGATCGTGATGTTGCTCGCGGCCACATCGTACGACAATGTACCGATCGGTGAATTCGCGTTCAGCGTGTCTGAAAGCGCCGAAAGGTCTATCGTCGCGCCGTCGTGGAGCACCGTCGGGCACATGCGGTCCGCCACTGGCTTGAACGCGCCATACACGTTTACGGGGTTGCTTCCCGCGATGACCTCCCCGGTGTAGCGCGCCACGTAGTTGGACACGTTCAGCGCGGCGTTGCGGCACACCGCAGAAGCGGCGTCGAACGTAGCCGTTCTTGCCTCAAACGCGCTTCCGTTCACGTCGAAAGTGCCGTTGCCAGTCACCGATATCGTGCCGTTGCTGACGATAAGCCCCCTGCAGTAGAAGTGGACGTGCTCCGCGCCGGACGGGAAGTCGATGTTCAGCGTGTGGCCATTGAGGTTGAACCCGTGCTTACCGTCCCAGTTGATGAAGACAATGGAATTCCGCATGTCGAAGGCCGAGTCGGCCTCCAGCGTCACGTTGCCCAGCCCGCCCCAGGAGTATTTCGTCTGCATCTTGCTGCTTGTGAGCGCGCCGCCGGCGAGCACCACCGGGTAGCAGTTGTTGTCGTACACTCCGTTGATGTCGTAGAAGGCGCCTGCCTCCACGCGCACCGCTAAGTCGTATTGGCCAAGCGGCTTGGCGTATCCATTGTTTGGCGAGTAAGTTGAGCTGTCAGCGACTGCGTCGTTGAAGAGCCGCAGCGTGCCGGCCACCACCGTGTTTCCGCCCGTGTACGGCTGACCGTAGCGATGCGACACGAAAACGCCCGCGCCGTCCTTCACGAACGCGGCGGTGCCGCCGATGGTGATGAGCGTGTTCTCGAAGACTGCCCCCTGCGGCACGTTGAGGACAAAGTTTCCGCCGGCCGGCGCGTCGTCGGTTACGGTGAACGCCCGCTGCGAAACTCCTTCCTGAGCCGTCAGCTTAAGCGCATGCCCGCCAAGGTTGATCGTCTGCCCCGCGAACAGGCCGTCGTTCACGCTGAGGCCACGCCAGTCGCAGTCCGTCGCGAGCGTCCCGGGCGGTTCGAGCGCCACGCTCTGGTATGCCGAGAGCTTCGCGGCGGCGGCCGCGTCGGCGATGTCGAAATTGAACGTGCCGAAATAGACGGCGCTTCTAGCGCCGGGAACGGCGTTTGCGGCAGGCGCTCCCACCATGTTTGTGCAAACCCAGTTCGCCGGGTCGTCGAAGTCGTTGCGAGCGCCCGCGCCGGTCCAGTGCGCGACCGCAACCACGTTGGCGTCCGGCACGTCGTAGTAAACGCCGTCTGCCTCGATGCGGGCGGACTCCGTTGCGGTGATCGAAGTTCCCACGATGCGGAACGCCACGGTTTCCGGAATTGCGCTCCAGGCAAGGACGCGCTCGCCGTGCGCTATGCTGCGCGAGCCCACGTCAATCGTCACCACGGCGCCGGGGGCGAACTTCAGGGCGCCGAACGATCCTGTCGATGACCATGCGCCGCTGCGCCCGGAAAGGTCTATCACCGATCCGTTCTGCATCGTGGCGGGATAGAAGTTGTCGGTGACCGGCGTGAACGTGCCGTGTACCCTGAACTCGGCCGTGCCAGAGTTCGAATCGCCTTCGTAGCGCGCCACGTAGTTCGAGACGGCGATGGGCTGCGTAATGTCGAGCGCACACGCGACGTCGTACGTCGCGTTGTTCGTGGCCGCAATCGCTTCACAGGAGACCTGAAACACACCATCGCCTTCGAGCTTGACAGTGCCGTTGGAAGCAGACCCGCTACGGCAGTGCCATGTCTGGTTCGCCGCTATCGTGGCGTAGAGCGTGTGGCCATTCAGGATGAACGGGCCGGCGATGTGCGCAGTGCGCGCCACGTTGATGAAGGAATCTGCGCCGAAGTCGATTGCGCCGTTGGAACCCCATTCTGGATACTTCGGCATGCGCGTGTTCGTGAACGTGCCCCCGTTCATGTACATCTTGTACAGGTGAAGGTCGTAGATGCCCTTGTAGTCTAAGGTGCCGCCCGCCTCGATCGTTATGGCAGAGCCGTATGCGCCGAAGACCGGACGGGTTGACTGCGCGTAATACGTCTCGTTAGCCGTGCTTTCGCCGTCGTTGAGGATGAACATCAATCCTTCGTGAACGGTCGTGCCGCCGGAGTGCTTGTAGAATTTAAAGTTTTTTGCACCGTGGCAGGCCCCGATAAGGTACGAACCCTTTCCGTCCTTGACGGCTTTTACCGTCCCGTCGAACCAGATCTGACTGTCGTTGTTCCAGGCGGCGCCGTTGCTGAAGGTCGCACCCTCGGCGACTTCGAAGTGAAACTCGCCGCCAGATCCGGCGGCGGAGTCGTCCGTCACGGTGATTTTGCGGTTTGCAGAACCGTTTGGCACGGCGACATAGAGGTTGTGCCCTTTCAGGTTGAGCGTTGAATTGGCGGCGACATAACTGAACATGGAGCCTGCGCCGCGCCAGTCGCAGTCCGCCGCGAGCGTCACCGTGCCGCTCACTGTAAGCGACTTCCATATCGCGGTCTGCCCGGCGGGAAAGTTGAAGGTCGTCGCGCCCGTCACGCTCACGGTGGTGGCGGAGGCGTCAGGAATCGCGCCCTCCATCACGTTGCCGGAGGAATCCCTGCACTGCCAGTTGGCGGGATCCGTCAGGACGCTCCTGTCGCCGCCGCCGGTCCACGTCGCAGTGGCCGGCGCATCGGCGAATGCGATGCCGCAGGCGAACGCACAAGCACAAGCCGCAGCGCGGAACGCGGCTGCACTGTTGTGAAAAGCCTTTACAGTCTTCATGCCAATCTCCTAATTAGGGTTGATTGGCAACTATTATATCTATTTTTTGTTCCGTGTCAATCCCAGGACTATCGGAGGTTTCACGATTTTTTTTTGCGGTTAGCACGGCCACCCCGTGCCGAGGTGGCTTCTCGAACACGACGCAATGCGGCTGACGGGCGGTGCCCCTATTTCCACGCCATGATTGGCGTTGTAACTACCTGATGAATACCGAAAGGCCCTCTTTCTTGAACCTGTAGGCTCCGGAGACGTTCAGCGGCGTGATGTCCTCCGCCGTCGAACCCGCCGTCGCAATGATGAAGCGCATTGTCGCGCGCTTTGTCCCGGACGGGTCGCCGAGGTTGTATGTTCCGCCCTCCGACCCGGCGGCGATGTCGTCGAGTTTGACGCATTCGTCCCAGTCGGCGAGATTGAACGCGCCGGGATCCTCACCGGGACTTCTGCCCGAAAACACCACCCAGAGCGTCGAAGCTGCGGGAAGCGCCGGCCACGCCAGCGTCGCGTCGAACGTCCTGTAGTCAAGCGCCGTCAGCTCGATCGGTCCGGCGAACCTCGCGTCCGTCGCCGCCGTCTGCACGTTCGCGAAACATATGGCGTTGACGTAGTCGTAGCCGCCGCCCGTGAACGACGTCCCCTCCGCTCCGGCGTTGCGCAGGAAAGTCTTGCTCACCAAGTCGTAGAGGCAGTATTCGCTACCGACCTTGGCGGGGATGAAGTTAGCTTTCATGGTCGTTCCATTCGAGGCCGTCCACTTCATGTAGTAGAGTTTCACCTTCGACGGGTTCGCGCCTGTGGTGTTCGCCCAGATATACACCGGGGTGTTCACCGACGAAAGATTGTTGTTGTAGGTGTTGTAGGTGGTCGAGTCAATGGCGCTGCCGTTTGTGAATTCGTGGTAGATAGCGTTGTCGGTCTTGCCGTCGATCGTGAAGCACGAGCCGCTTGTGGTTCCGAAGTAAAGCTTTACAACGTGGTCTTCCGTCGTCGAGAATGCGACTTTGCCGAGTTCGGCGTATCTCACCGTGCCGACGCGCGTGTTGCTCACCCATCCGGAGGAGTTGACGCCTGTTGCGACGCTATGCCCCCAGCCGCTGCCTGCGGCGTAGATGATCCTGTAGCCCGTGCCGTCGTATCCTTTTTCGTCCATGTTGAACTTGAACTCGGCCCTGTCGTTCACCGCCGGTGTGAAGGCCGTCTTGACGTAAGCGCCTTCGACGGCGGGCTGGACCCATTGCGCGCCCTCGATGATACCGTCGCCGAGGAAGAAGCGGTAGCAGTTTCCGGAAACAATCGCTTCCGCCGGCAGGGTGAACGTGCCGCTTGTCACGTCTGCGGCGACGGTGCCGATGGCGGCGTGCTGCGCGTAGGGCCAGTCGTCGAGGTTCGCGCCGTAGTCACGGTCGCCCCAGGCGACGACGAGCGTCTGCGCGGCGATCGCACCGCCGCCGAACGCCAGTGTCGCCGTGCCGGCCGTCTCGTCCAACCCAGTCAGCTCCAGCGTGCGCGCTGCCGGCGCGAACGTCGCCATCGCCGCCGTCCCGCTCTGCCACGCCACCGTGCCGAACACGCCCGTCACTTCGTTGGACGCCGTCACGCGCACATACGCCTTGCCCGCCGTCCACAGGATGTCGTCGAAGGGAATCGTTGCCGTCCACACGCCTCCTTCGCCGAGCGGCAGGCCGATCTTCGTGCCGTATGCAGTCGTGGCGCCGTATTCGAGCCACGCGACGGTCGTGCCGCTGCCGAGGCCTACCGTACCGCTTGCGGCGATCTGCTTCAGCGACGTATCTGGCTCAAGCACCGGCGCGGACGGAATGCTCGCCACGCCCGTCGCGCCGAGCGTCACCACGACGGGAGCGGATGTTCTATCGCCGCTCTCGGCGAAGAGCGTGACAGTCAACGTACCCTTGCACCAAAGGTTGGGAATTGTCGCGCTGCCGGTCGCACCGGAAACCTGCGCCGTCGCAATGGTATTTGTCGTCTCGACGCCATCGGCGGCGAATGTCGCCTTGACGTCGGCCGTGGCGCCGCCCGCGCTCAGGAGAGCCCAGCCAATCTCGACCGCCCCGCCAGATGCCGCGACCGAGCAGTTGTCGGCGTCAAGAATCGGATCACCCGCCTCCGCTTGGAACACGATGGCGTCGGAATAGACGAGCGGCGCGAAACCATAGCGCATCTGCGTTTTCGGGCCGAGTACGAAGTCACCTGTTCCGCTGTTCTTGAAAAGTTTGCCGCTTACCTTGTCGAAAAGACATCCTTTGCCGTCGGCCACCACGGGAATCAAATCAAGATTGGCCGTGCTGCTTACCGAACGCTTGATCCACTCGAGTTGGATTTTCGAGAAAGCCGTGGCCGTGCCGCTTTTGTTCCATGCGAAAGCGTATATCTTGTAGTCGGTCAAAGTATCGACCGCGCTCGGCGTCCGGGAACTGAGAGCGGTCTTGCCGTTCCAATGCACCCACATGCTCCGTGGAACGCTGGCTCCGCCGGAATGTGCGACAATCGCCGTGAACGTGTCGTCCAGCGTGGCGCCGTTGCTTCCCAGATTGATGGTGTTGTCCACGGTCCTGTTGTCGATGCACGATCTCAATTGGAAGCCACTTGCCTGGCAGAGAACCGCCGACCTGTAGTTGTCGTTGCCGCTGCGCCCGGACGCGCCGAGAATGAACTGCGCAGCCGTGTTGCCGTAGCCGACGGTAGGCAGTTCGCTCGTATCGTTTGCTACGAGGCGGAATCTGGCGCCCCAGGCGTCGCTGCGCGTAAATGCGACGCCGGTATTGATGTATTGCGTGCCGGTCGATTCCAGATACGACACCTGGTGGTCGAAGTTGGTGGCGTATGCGGTTTTTGCGTCCGTCTTTTCCGTGATGACGAACCGCAGCAGCGCATAATCGTAGTCCGGACCGGCTAGTTCGTCGAGAGCGTATGTTCCGCCCGTCGCGCCGGCGGCCAGGTCCGCTATCTTGGCATAGCGGTTCCAGCCGTTGGGATCGTTCTCGCCCCGGTCTTCGCCGGTCGAATATACGGCGTAGAGCGAGGCGGCGGCGGGAAGGGCGGGGAAGGAAAGCGTGGCCGTCTTGTCAAGAAGATTCCTGTCCGTCACCTCTATCGGACCGGTGAAGAAATGGGCGATGTCAGATACGCCCGAAGCGGCGAGGGAAAGCGCATCGGCGGTGACGCCGCCTTTGCCGAACGTGCCGCTTCCGGACGACTTTCCGAGCAGTTCGCCGCTTTTCCTGTCGTAGAGATACGTGACGTTGTCCTTGACCACTGGAACGAGGTCGAGCTTGACCGTGCCGTCCTCCCCGGTCAGTTTGAAACTGTAGAGCCTGAACGTTCCGCCGTTGTTTCTCGTCTCGCCCGACCAGCTCGCGCCGGAGCTCGATTTTTCATAGGAACTGAACAGCGCCAGCGGTCCGCCGACGGTGAACGTCTGGTTGGAAACCATGATCTGGTTGACAAGCCCGAAGTCGCCGCCGTCGATTTCGACGCTGCGGTATTTGTAGTCGGCGGTCACGCGGTAGCGCACCGTCCCGTTCACAGATACCGTCTTGACGGAATTCAGCGACCCGGCGGAGTTCGCCCTGTCGATGCGGAATTTCGAACTGAGCAGGAACCCGCTGAAGGAATCGGGCGTAGAAGTTTTTGTGCGCGCGCAGTATATGCACTGGCTTGCGCTCGACGTGAAGCACACCTCGAACTCCACCTTGTCGGTGCACAGCGGGATTATTGCTGTTTTTATCATCGCTCCGCCGGTGCCGGTGCCCGTGCCCTGGATATATTCGACTTCGCTGTCGTAGGGGAGGGCCGTCGCCGTGCCGGTGAAGATGCGGAAATATTTGCCGCCGGGATCGACCGCCCAGCCGGTGGGAATCGTGAAGGTCGCGCCCGTCGCGTCGGCGGCGATGGTGCCGAGATGGCGGCGGCAGGGCCATGCGGCGAAGTCCGTGCCGTAGTCCTTGTCGCCGTAGGCGATCATCACGGCCTCATCCGCCTCCGCCGTCCCGCCGAACGCCAGCGCGATTTCGCGCGTCGCCGGGTCGATGGACTCGACGGACACCGTTCTTTCGGCGAACGCCGGCAGGGATGCCCCCGCGATGCAGACTGCGGCTGCGGCAAGCGCCGCGCGCAGCCCCCCTTTCGTCAACGAGCAAGACGCCCGCTGCCCCGATAGATTGCCATCAGGCACGTCACTTCTGACTTTCGACGATTTGCACGACATACTTCGCTCCTTTGTTTACCAGCCGAGATTTCTAGGGACGCTATCCCCCACATTTTGCCACTATTTTAGCATTTTTTTTTCTTTGCCGTCAAGTGGTAATTTCATTTTATAGTAAA
>Ga0256407_10003271_pt1 | contig 29157 bp, 16 predicted proteins | sample RumenRJG_04DNA_FD_193489 | JGI IMG/M metagenome (GOLD analysis project Ga0256407, IMG submission 193489) | Bovine rumen microbial communities from Lethbridge, Alberta, Canada - RJG_04 | ecosystem: Host-associated > Mammals > Digestive system > Stomach > Rumen | place: Canada: Alberta...
AAAATGTGGTCATTTATTTCATTTTAAATGTATAGAAAAATGGTTAAAAATTAATGAAGAATGTCCTTTTTGTAGGACAAAATTAAAAAAGAAAAAATTTATTGAGCATAAACCACAAAAAATAATAAATAAATTTTCAAAACCAAAAAAATAATATTATAAATAAATATAAATAACAAAAATAATTATAATAATTAAAAAAAATAATTGTTGTATTTTAAATAACACATAAAATAATATATAATTAAAAAATATAATAAAAATATAACAAAAAAAAAACATATTAAATGGAAACTAATTTAGATGAAATACAATGTAAAGTTACATTTGTAGGAGAAGCAACAGTAGGAAAATCATCATTAATAAGACAATATATATATAAAGATTTTTCAGAAGGTTACCTTACAACAATAGGTTCAGATCAATCAACAAAGAGTTTAATATTAAATGGAAAAAAAATAAATTTAAATATTTGGGATACAGCAGGACAAGAAAGGTTTAGAACAGTAAATAAAATATTTTTAAAAAATTCAAAAATTGTAATTCTAGTTTATGATATTACAAAAAAAGAAACTTATGAAAAAATTGTTGATTATTGGTATCCTAGAATATGTGATGTATTAGGGGATGATATTATTGTTGGTTTAGCTGGAAATAAATGTGATTTATATGAAAAAGAAAATATTAGTGTTGATGAAGTTAAAAAATTTGCAAATTCAAATAATATGATATTTAAAGAAACTACTGCTACTAGTTTTGATACTATTGATTCTTTAATAAATGAATTAGTAGAAGCTTTTTGTAATAAATTTAAAGATAATATTGTTCAAAATGGTGTTGCTCTTTCAGATAAAAATGTTGGTGATTTTAAAAAAAAAGGTTGTTGTCAAAATAGTAAAATGTCTTAAATATCAAATAGTTAATTTTTAATTAAAAAAATTGAATTTTAAATAAAAAAAATAATTGATTTTTTATTCATCTGTATTACACCATTTCTCAATTGATTTTGCACATCTTGATTGAAATTCTTCTTTACTTATTCCTTCAAATTCAATTGAATCTGAAATTAAAGTCTCTTGTATTCCAATATAATTATTAAGATATTGTATATAATTTTCTTCATCAATACATTTTAAATAATTAACACTTGAAATAAATTTCTTTGGTGCACTTTTAATAAAGAGAAATAATCTTAATGGAGTTTTATCATCTTCTCCAGGAATTTCAATTCCATTAAAAATTAATACTTTATATATTAAAGTTTCAATATTATTTATTGCTTTTATTTTACCCATTGGAGAATTTTCATTATCTAAATCACTGAATAATTTAGTTGCATCTGAAAGTAAATTTGAATAAAAAAAATATGGTTTTTTTGGTTCTATATTACTCATTTCTACCCAAGTTAAACTAATACATTTTTGATATAAAAGAAAATCATCATCTAAAATTGTTGATAATGCCATTTTTGAATATAAAGATGAATAAATATATTTTTTAAATTTCTCTTCATTTAATATTAACATATTTTTAATTAATACTCCAATATATTTATTAATTACAGTAGAAGCTTTGCATTCAATTTCAAGTTCATAAGGAGAAGTTTTATTTTTTGATGCATATGAAACAAAATCAGGGAAATAATTAATAAAATCATTTATGTTATTACATTTTGTAAATTTATTTTGATTTCTTGGAGTTAAATTTTGAATATTCCCTTCATATATATCAAAATTTTTTGAAATTGTACAATACATATTAATAGGAAATTTAACTGATTTAATTTGAGTCATAATAATTTTATTATCATTTATTTCATCTAATGCATCAATATTCATTTTTAATTTATTTAATAAATCTCTTGAAACTGATTCATATGAATGCCAATCAAAAGAATGTTTTTTATATAATTCAATTGATGAATTAAGATCATTTTTAATCATATTTAAAAGTTTTGAATAATTATCTTTTTGATATTCTTCAGGTAAATTTTTTAATAAATAAAATAAAATTTCACAATACCATTCAAATGGAATACTCATATCATCTTTAATATTACCAAATTTTTTTATTTCTTCTAAAAAGTCTAAAAATGAAAATTCTTCAATTGAAAAATCTCTTTTATCAAGAGGTGGAAATCTAAATAATAATTCACATATATAATTTTCAATAATTAATAAATTTTTTTTTAATCCTTCCTCTAATTTTTTCACATTAATTTTATAAGGTTTAAGTCTATCTTCAAAGTTTGCTAAATGAGAAAATTGAGGTGAAATTTCAGTTTTTGTTACTAATAAATAATTATTTGATTTTATAAAAATTTGCTCCACAAAATTAATATTAGTTTTAATAGTAAATTTACTAATTAAATTTGATAATACTCTTCTATTTACTTGAAGTTTATTTTTAGATGTATTATTATCTAGAGTTTGAGTTTGATTCTGAACAGGAATAAAAAATGATTTATCAAAATTTTGAAGTATATTTAATAATATATAAAATTCTTTAGGTTGATAACATATTGTATATTGAACTCTTTTTGAATTTGGATTTTCAGTAAAATAATCATAAAAAAAATCATTATCTGCTATTTCACCTGAAATTAATTTATTAATATAATTAGAAAAAGAAATATTTGTTATTTTTTTTGTTAATTCAAATATTTTTGGTATTCCTTCCTTTACAAAAAACCAATTAAAAGGTGTCATATCTTTATTATCATTACAATTAAATAAATTAAATGATACTAAAACTTCAAGAATATTTGAAACAAATAAAATTTTATCTCTTGTATGTTGAGATATTATAAAGGAACTTATTAATCCTTTTATATCAGGTTCAAAAAATATTGTTTTAAATATAGTTAAGAATAAAAATTGATTAATAAAAATACTTTCTTCTACTATATTAATATCAGGGAATTTTGCTTTTATTAATATTGAAATCATTTTACAAATACATTTTAAAGAATATGGAATATTATTAATATTTTCTATTAAATTATTTAATATTAAGGTTATTGCTTGTTTTACATTATAAAAAATATAAATATATTCATTTAATAATTCTTCTGAATCTTCTTCTTCATAAATTAAATTAATTAATGATTCATTTGAAAAACAATCTTTATTATTATCTGTAAATTTTGATAAAATATATTCATAATATGTTTTTAAATCTGGATTTTCTAATTTCTCTTCTAAATCTTTTATCAGTTTTTTTTGAAACATACAAAAATAATCTTTAAAAAATTTAGAGTTAAGATTTTCTTTTTGTGATGAAAAAGTTTCTGGAACAAGTAAATTTGTAGTTCTTTTTAATTTTAAATTTTCTATTGAAAATGACCATTCATTTTCATTTTGATTCTCTATTCTTGATAAAATATCTTCTAAAACCATTCCAAAAAATTCTTTAACTTCAATTCTATTACATAATTGTTTTAATAAAATACCACATGTTTTATTTCCTAAAAAAGAATTAAAATCATTTTTTGATTTTAAAAAATTAATTTCTAATTGTAATAATCTATAAATTAAAGATAATAATTCATCTTCAGTTTTATAAGGTGATAAAATATTTTCATAAAAATTATTCATTATAAAATAACTAATTTGTTTTACTTCATTTGTAGTTAGTCCTGTTAGAATTTTAAAAATAATTTCAGGATCTTTTCTTAAACACATAAAAAAAGCGTCAATTGTTTGTTTCATTATTGCATTTTTCTTAAAAATATTATTTTCTTCATCAAGTTCAAATTTAGTTATTTTTAGGTCTTTTTGAAAACTTTCTTTTGAAAGTATTTTTATTTTATTTGAATAAATTTCTTTTGTTTTATTTATTATATTTGTAGATAATGTTTCATTATTTCTTTTTGCTGCTTCTCTTGTTGAAATTTCATCTCTAACTAAATATTGTAGATTTTCAATAAAATCAAAATTTATTTTTTCTTCCATTTATTGTTTTTGATAAATATTATAGTAACTTCATAATATAAATTTAATTATAATATATAACATTTTATTTAAAATGGATGAACAAAAAGAAATAAAATTAATAGTAGTTGGTGAAACAAATGTAGGAAAAACAAGTTTAATAAAACAATATATTGAACATTCATTTTCAGATGAAAAAACAGCAACAATTGGTTATGACACAATTCAAAAACAAATAGAAGTAAATGGTAAAACATTAAGATTAAATATATGGGATACATGTGGTCAAGAACAATATAGAACAATAAACAAAATGTTTGTGAAAAATTCAAAAATGGCAATTTTAGTTTATGATATAACAGATAGAGAAACTTTTGAAGAAATAAAAAAATATTGGTATCAATATATAGTAAGTTCATTAGAAGAGGAAGTGATTATTGGAATTGCTGGTAATAAATGTGATTTATATGAAGAAGAACAAGTTAAAGTTGAAGAAGGAAAAGAATATGCTCAATCAATTAATGCTATTTTTAAAGAAACTACTGCAAAAAATCATGAAGCCATTACTGAATTAATTGAATTAATGGCTAAAAAATATGTTGAATCCGCTTTTACAGATAATGAACAATATAAAAATAGTGATAATATTTCTGGAAATGTTAAATTAAATCTAAATAAGACTAATACAAAAAAAAAAGGGTGTTGCTAATTTTATTTGAAAAATAATTATTTTATTATTTTTTAATTTTATTAATAGAATTATAAGGAAAAAAAATTTTTATATAATATGGAAAAAGAATTTAATGATTATAAATTATTAAAAATTTTAAAAAAAAATGATATCTCTACTGTTTATTTAGCTACGAGAGATAATACTTCTTTTAAATATGCTGTTAAAAGAATAAATTTAAGTAAAATAAATGAAGAAAAAATAAAGGATTTAGAAAATGATTGTAATTTTTATTTAAATTTTAATTCAAAATTTGTTTTAAAATTATATAATGCATATCAAGGTGATGATGATGATTTTAATATTATAACTGAATATTGTGATGGTGGTTTTTTAAGTGATTTTTTATATCAAACTAAAAAAGAAAAAAAAACACTTATAAAAGAAGAATTAATATGGAAAATTTTTATTCAAATTTCATTAGGTTTACATGAAATTCATTCAAAAAATATTATTCATAGGAATTTAAAACCAGAAACAATATTATTATTTAAAGATTTTACTGCTAAGATTAAAAATTTTAAATCTGCAAAAAAATTAAATTCAGAATTTACAAAAACTTTTATTGGTTCACCTTATTATATTTCTCCAGAAATTTATGAAAATAAACCTTATAATAAAAAAACTGATATATGGTCTCTTGGAATTATTTTATATGAAATGTGTATGTTAAATAAACCATTTAAAGCTAATAATGAAGATGAATTGAAAAAAAAAGTAATTAAAGAAAAATATAAACCTATTGATACAAAGTATTCAAAAGAATTAGTAAATATGATAAATATGTTATTAGTTAAAAATCCTGAAAAAAGACCTTCTATTGATGATATTATTCAAAATTATATTTTTATTGGTAAGGCTAAGCTATGTAATTTACTTATGTATGTTAAAATGATTAATCCTGATAATCTTACAGGTAATAAAGCAAAAAATAATATGAAAAATAAAAATAAGGAAAAACATAATAATCAAAAGAAAGATAAAAGAAATGATATTACTAAAGTGGATAATAAAAATAATAATAATAATATAAACAATAATATAAATGGAATAACCCAATTCTTAGGAAATAATATATCAGATACTACACAAAATATTACAAATATAAATCAATTAGAAAATGAATTAAATAATAATAAAATTGGAATAACACAATTCTTAGGAAATAATATATCAGATACTACACAAAATATTACAAATATAAATCAATTAGAAAATGAAATTAATAATAATAAAATTGGAATAACACAATTCTTAGGAAATAATATATCAGATACTACACAAAATTTTACAAATATAAATCAAATAGAGAAGGATTCAGATGAAGAAAATGGATATGATGAAAATAATAACTTAACAAATTTATTAAATGACTTTTCTCAAAATGATGAAAATAATAAAAATAAAGAAAAAGAAGAAAAAGTAAAATATACATCAGAACAAAAAAAATTAATTAAAGAAAAAATGAATTTTATTCAATCAGAAATAGAAAAATTAATTGGAAAACATAAAACAAAAAAATTAATATTAGAAGCAAATAATTCAAATTTAATAGAATTATCATCACAATTTAAAACTAATTCTGAAAAAATTAATGCTCATTTAAAAAATTATATTTTTTATAAGAATAAATTATAAATGTTAATTTATTTATTAATATTTTTTGATTCTTTTTCTAAATTTTTATATTGTCTTAAATAACTCATATTTATTCCTTTTTGAAGATAATCTTCTCTATTTCTTTTTTTTAAATATTTATGAAATGATTGATATTTTTGTTCTAATTTATCATCATATTTCTTTTTTGTTTCTTTTATATTAAAATATTTTCTATATAATTCTCTTGTTGTTTCAATTGAAGAAATAATTGATTTATTATTTTTTTCTATATCTTCGTCAAGTATTATTTTTTGATTTGAATTTGATAATTGAACATTTTTAAATAAATCATTTATTTTATTCTTATTTGAATCTTTAATCATATAAATCTCATTTTCAGATTTAACACCATTATTTTGTATATAATAATTTGCATCATTTCTATTATAAATTGACATTTTTTATATTAAAATAACATTAAATTTACTTTATATAATAATTTAAAAAATTTTAAAATTTATCTTTTATAATTATTGATACTCTTCCATATTTTCAAATAAAATACTAAAAACAAAATTTAAAAAACTTAAAATCATAATAAAGAAAGAAATAACACAAATTGCAATATATATTCCAAATTTAATTTTATATTTTAAACTTTCTTTTTCAAAAATTTTTTGGTTATTATAAATCTCCCCTATTTTAAAATCTAGTTTATATGTTTGTTTAAAAAAAGAATAAATATTATAGATTGGCATAGGAAGAGAAATAAATAATACCAATTTAGAATTTGTAAAAAATGAAAAAAACCCAAAAAGTAAAGATAAAATTAGTTCAACATAAAAATAATATTTAACATTATCACTTATTTCCATAATTTTCTCTTCTTTTTTTTTCAACTGATCAATTTCTGAAAACTAAAAAATAAAAGAATAAAAATTAATAAAATATAAAAAAATATCTAACATTAAGAGTACAAAACCCAATTAGAAAAATCCCAATAAAAAAATGTAAAAAAATAAGCATTACCATAATAATAAAAAATAATTAAAATTAAAAAAAAATAAACCAATGTCAGAAGATGAAAATTCCTACAATGACAATAACAAAATAAATATATACTATGGTGAGCAAAACCCAAATATAGAACTAAATAAAAAATTCCCAAACAACTTAATAATAACAACAAAATATAACATGATAACATGGGCTCCAAAAAGTTTATTAATGCAATTTAAAAGAGCCGCAAATATATATTTTCTAATAGTAACAATATTAACATTTTGTTCATTTTCTCCAATAGCTCCTGCATCAATGATAGGAACATTCGTTTTTGTATTAACTTGTACAATGGTAAAAGAAGCTTTAGAAGATTATGGAAGATATAAACAAGATAAAGCTTCAAATAATCGTTTAGTTTGGAAATATGAAAATAAAAATTGGACTCAAGTTAAATGTTGGACTTTAATACCAGGTGATATTATTAAAGTTGAAAAAGATGAAGAATTTTCTGCTGATACTTTAATTATTAAATCTACTAATGATAGTGGGTATTCTTATATTGAAACTAAGAGTTTGGATGGGGAGACTAATCTAAAAGAAAGAGCTTCTTTAGAAATTTTTAAGAATATTACTGAAGGAGATTATGTTAATATGCAAGGGACTATTGAATGTGATAAACCTAATGAAAATTTAAATAATTGGAATGGGAAAATACTGTCTCAAGATTTTAATGAACCTATTTATTGTAAAATGAATAATATGATTCTTAAAGGATGTGTTTTGAAAAATACTAAATATGTTTGTGGGATTGTTGTTTATTCAGGGAAAAATACAAAAATATCAAAAAATGGGAAAGCTGTTCAGTTTAAAATGTCTAAGGTTTTGAATACCATGAATAAGTTATTATATAGTGTTTTTATTTTTGAAATTGCAATATGTATTATTTATGGTTATTTATGTTTAAATTTTGAAAAAACACATTCTGATAATTATACTTATATTTATATTAAACATAATAGTCAATCTTCTTTAATTAAATTTATCACTAATACTTTTACTTATTTTGTCTCTTATTCAAATATGATTCCAATATCATTATATGTTGTTTTAGAAATAATAAAAATTGTTCAAGGATTATTAATTTATTATGATAATGAAATATATGATGATTCAATTAATAAACCTGCTGGATGCAGAGCTACTGATTTAATTGAAGAATTAGGACAAGTTGAATTTATTTTCAGTGATAAAACTGGAACTTTAACACAAAATTCGATGGTATTAAAAAAAGTATATGTTAATGGTAAAGTATATGGAACAATAAAAGATGAAACAGATCCAAATACACCTTTTACTATTAATGGTGATAGAAGAATATATAAAAAATTAATATCTAATGACCCAGATGATTTAGAAGATAAACAATCTTTAGAAGATTTTATTTTATTGTTAACATTATGTCATAGTATTTTTCCTGAATTAGGGAAAAATAATATTATTGAATATCAAGGTGCTTCACCTGATGATATTGCATTAGTAAAAGGTGCTCAACAATTAGGTTATGAATATACTACTAAAGAATTTAGTTTAATGACTATTACTGATCACGTTCATAATAATATTCAAAAAAAATATGATTTTAAAGTAGAAATGCCATTTGATTCAAATAGAAAAAGAATGAGTGTTATTGTATTCAATAAAGATAAATCACAATATGAATTATATAGTAAAGGAGCTGATTCAATAATGATGAAATTAATTGCATTTCAAGAAAATGAACAAGATGAAGTAAACAGAGTAATCAATGTCTTATCAAAAGAAGGATTAAGAGTATTAGTAATGGGTAAAAAAATATTATCAAAAAGAAAATTTGAAGATTGGTATCAAAAACTAAAGGAAAACCAAAATAAAAAAGAAGAAGTAACATACGAACTCTATGAAAAAATGGAAAAAGATTTAACATTTGTAGGTTGTTCAGCAATAGAAGACAAACTTCAAGATGGTGTAGGAGAAACAATATACACTTTATTAACATGTAATATAAGAATATGGATTTTAACAGGAGATAAACAAGATACAGCAGAAGAAATAGCAAAAAGTTGTAAATTAATAAATGAAAATATGTATGTTACATACTTAGTCCAAGATAATATTCCAACAGTGGATAAAATACATCAATTACAATCAGAATATGGTATAAATTCCAATTTACAAACACAAGAAATTGATTTAGATGAAATAGGAAGAAAAATAAGAAAGAAACAAGGTAAAGATTTAAGTTTAATTGTGGATGGAATAACATTAGAAGAAGTATTAGCAGATGAAGGTTTATCATTATTATTTTTCCATATTGCAATAGCAGCAAAAAGTGTCATATGTTGTAGAGCAAATCCAAAACAAAAAAGTCGTGTTGTTCAATTAGTAAAAACATATGGAAAATGGATAACATTAGCAATTGGTGATGGAGCAAATGATGTTCCAATGATAATGGAGGCACACATTGGAATTGGTATTCAAGGGAAAGAAGGTACTCAAGCTGTGAGAACAGCAGATTTTTCAATTGGGCAATTTAGATTTTTAGAAAAGTTATTATTAAATTATGGGAGAATTGGTTATTTGAAAATATCAAAGTTTATTTGTTATTATTTTTATAAGAATATATTATTAGTTTATAGTGATATTTTATATGGTTTTTCTAATGGGTTTAGTGGACAATTATATTTTGCTGATTATTTAACCACTATGTATAATGCTATTTTTACTTCATGGTGTTGTTTATTTGTTTTTTCACTTGAAAGAGATGTTGATTTGTATATTGTTAAAAAATTTCCAATGTTATATGCTGCAGGACAAAAAAATTATTTTTTTAATTTAAAAATTTTTTGGAGTTATATTTTATATGCTATTTTACATGGTACTATATGTTATTTTTTACCTGAGTTAACTTTAAAGGATACTTATGATAATTCTGGGAAGACACTTAATCATTGGTATAAAAGTACTATTAATTTTTCTTTAATTATACATGTTGTTTCATATAAATTATTAATTATTTCAGATTTTTGGAATTGGGTTAATTTATCAGCTTTTTTCCTTTCAATTGCTTTGTATTATATTATTGTTTTTGTTCTTTGTACTGATAAATTAGCTTTTGCTTTGCAAAATGAATTAGCAAATGTTTTACAAAATTTATTCAAAGATATGAAATTTTGGTTATTAATTATTTTTGGTCCTTTTTTAGCAACTATTATTGATATTACTATTAAACAAATTTCTTATTCTGCTTTTCCTATTCCTACTAATTATATTAAACAACATATGAATGATATTACCTTTAAAAGTATTGTTTTTAATGATGAAGATAATGATAAGCATTATGCTTCTGCTGAAGCTAAAATGGCTGAAAAGAAAATAAAAGAAATTTTAAAGAAAAAAAAAAAAATAAAAAAAAAAAGGTTAATTGAAAAAAGAAATCAAAATGGTATTCCTAAAAATATTGGAAGTCCTAATAAAAAATTACTCGATACTTCAGTTATAGTAGTTAATAGTCCTGTATTATAAATATATACAACATAATTTTTTTTATAATTATTAATTAAAATAATTAATATTTTATTAATTATTGTTTTTTTAGTTTTAAAATAAAATTAAAACAAAAGGATTTTAGAATTATAGTTGGGAAATTAGTAATATTAATTATTTTTATATAAAATATTATTTTCAATTAAATTAATTGGAAATAATTATTAAATTATTTATATATTTATACATCTAAATATTAAAATAAATTTATTATCTTTGATTATTTACAAATAGAAAATAAATATCTATTTTAAATTATCTAGATTTACTTCAAAATATAAATAATTTGATTAATTCAAATTTAACAATATTTTAAAAAAAGAATATATTAATTAAGTATTAAATCATTTTTCATAATCCAAAAAACTTTATTATATGTGGAAAATGAATAAATCAAAAAATAATAAAATAATAGATTTATAAATATAATTTTTATTATCATATCAATAAATAAAAAAAGTAATTAAAAATTTATAACAATTAATTTCTTACTACATATAAAAATTAATTTTTTTATATATATATTTACAAATTTATTATAAAAAATATATGATTTATAAAAGAAAAAAAATATCTAAATAACTTGATTTGTATTGAATAATTCTTTTATTTCATCAATCTTATCAGTAACAGTATTAGCAGTATCAAAAGATAAACCCATAAAATATTCTTTTAAAGGTTCTGTACATTTTTGTTGAATATACATTAGGTTTTCTTCTTTTTTTTATCTAATATTTTTGTAAATATTTCTGTTATTTTTTCATTATTTAAATTTATTTGCTCCTTTTTTTTATTTTTATTTGAATCTTTTGAAATTATTTTTGCAGAATAAAAATGCTTTTGAGTATTGTAACTTCCTAATAATTTATTTTCATTATTTTTTTTCTTTAGTTGATTATTTTCATTTTTTGAATAACAATTAATATTATTTTTATTTATTTTATTATTATTTTTTTCAGGTATTTTTTTAATATCAAAATATGAGTCAGTATTAAAAATAAATTTACAAGAATTATTTTTTGAAATTGAATTAAAAGATGCTTTATTTGATGAAGTATTTAATGTATTATTTCTAACAAGTTTTTCAACAGAATTTAATTTACTTTTAATTTCTTTAATTTGAGCATTAAATCTAGTTAAAGTTAAAGTCATTAATTTATTGTTATTGTCATTTATATTATTAATTTTTTTTTTTGATTTTATTAATAATTTATTTGACTCCGAACTTAATAATAAAGGATTTATATTATTAAAAGTTGAACAATATAATTTATTTGAATTAATATCATTAATATTTTCTTGAGAATAAGTTCTCATTTGAAATTTTTCTGTTTTTATCAAATTATATATTGAATTAATTTTTTCTGTTAATTGGTTGATATAATCATTATTAATACTATTTAAATATAAATTATTATCATTTTTTTCATTATTGTTTTGGGATTCATAATTTAAATTATTATTTTTTTTAATATTAATTCCATTCTTTTTAGTTTTATTTTTATTATCTTTTTTTTTATATATATCATTATATAGATAAATATTTAAATTACTATTAAAATCTCTATCAGTTGAAACTTCAGTACTATTTTTAGAGTCTGAATATTGACAATTTTTTTCATGTTCTTTTATATCTTCAATAGATAATTGTGTATTACAACCTAATTGATAATTTTTACAATAAAAGTGTAATGATGAAATTAATTTATAAAAATTAGATGAACTAGGTTTTATATTATATTTATCATTTTTATTTAGAGCTATATTTTTTTTATTTTGGAAAAAAGAATCAAATGGGCATTCTTTATTTGTATCTATATAATTAATAATACATTTTTTGCAAAAAGTTTGATTGCAACATAAACAATCATATGGATCATTTAAAATATTCATACAAATTTTACATTGCAAGAAATTTGTTAATAAATTGATCATCCAATCTTTATCTTGATTTATAATTATACGATTAAAATTTACTTTCATTTTAATTTAATATTTTTTTCAAAAAATTAATTATAAAAAATTTAATATATTTCATATGTATTATTATTCATGATTCTTTGTTTGTGTAAATTTAAAACTGATAATATGATTTATTTCTAAAATTAAAATTATTATTTTTTACTATTTTAAGAATAAACTTTTATCATCTAATCCTATAATAAAATAATATTTACTTTAAAATTTTATAATAAATTTTTTTATTAATTCTTAGATTTTAATAAATTAACTTAATATTATTTATTTTTCACCAGTTTGTATTTTATTTATATAATTCTTTTACTAACATTTTTTTTACATTATTTTTAATAAAAGAAAAATCTTTAACATATAATAAAATTTATTTTTTTATATCTATTATTCCTAAATTCAATATATTTCAAGTCCATTTATTATAATATTAATTTTTTCATCACCAGTTTTATATCTCTTTAAATATAATATTCTATTTAAATAGATAAATTAAATTTATATAAAAAAAATTAAAAAATGAGTTCTTTTGTAGTTGAAGTAGTTTTAAATGATACAAAAGTATTTGAATTATATTTAAACAAATTATAGGCCGAAGAAATTCAAAAATATACAATTGATGAAAATATAATTGATAATGGAAATAAAATAGATTTTTTAATTAAAAATGGAGATGAAAGACAAAAATTTTATATAATAAATAATTTTTATAAAATATTCAATAATTATAAAAATAAGAAGCATTTAGATTTAATTTCACAATGTGTTAAAATGGGAATAGATTGGTGTAAGAAATTAAGAAATGAAGAGAGATATTCAACATTTTTAAAAAGTATATTTGAATTTACAAAAAAAATAATGAATGATAAAATTGAAATGAATGGAAAGATAAGTGAAATATATGAAAATATAATAATTTTTATTTTTACTACTATTCCAGAAGAAGATGATAAAAATGCTTCAATTATAATAGAAACTTTAAATGATATAATTAATTTAAAAATTCAATTAAAAAAATTTTCAAATGAATTTATTGACTTTACAACTAGTTTAGGGAAATTTGGACAACATGTTGTTAAAAGAAAATATTGTATATATTTATCAATATGTATTTTAAGACTAAATAACATATATAATGATGATATATATAAAAGAATAATATTATTATCAGAAGATGTTGAAAGATTAGTTAAATATGAATGTGCATTTCAATTAAGATATCTTTATGAATCAATTCTAAAATTTTATACTGATCCTTTAACAAAATATCAAAAATTGAAAACAATAAATGATATTTATAAAATTTATTTAGAAGATATGGAAATTTCTCTTAGAAGTATTGTAATAGAAAGTATTTTATATAGTGTTGGTGATGATATTATTAAAAATGGTGAATTAATTGATGAAACCAATAAACATATTAAAATAATTTTTAATCAAGATGATACTTATTTAATTGATGAAGACTATCAATATTTAATTTATATATTTACAGCTTTAACAAATTATTTGATTAAAATTGAAATAAATGATAAGAATTTATATGAAAATTTTAATTTATTTTTAAATAACTTTATTTTTATGAAAAGAAAAAAAGTTTTTGATTATTCATTTCTTTTCGAAATATTTGATAAAGTTATAATAGTAATAAAAAAATATAAAGATAATGAGTTATTATTGAAATTATTTAATCATATTTATACTCAAAGTTTATTTCCTCCTGAAATGGATGATACTTTAGGTATTACTATAAATTCATTTTATAGTATTCAAAGTGATTTTACTGATGAAAGTAAATTTAGAAAGACATTTATCAATTTAAAAAATGTTTATAAAAGATTATTTTATGATAATTTATCTATAATAATAAGAGAATTAGATAATGATATTTTGTCTAAAAATATTCTTGAAAATATTTTCCCTTTTATTTGTGCTGCTTCTGATGATAATAATAAAAAAAATTCAAAAAATGTTAAAAAATTTAATGAAAAAACTTTTGTTAAAGAATATAGTATTAAAAATGAAATGAGAGAGGTTGTATTTAAAATTGATGATATTTTTAATGTTCTTATCAAAATTGATTCTATTAATTTTTTTTATAATTTTTTCCTTAATTTTGATTGTTTTAATAAAGTTTTAAACAATTTTATAAATGATGATAAAACTAATAAATATTATCAATTAATTATTAAAGTTTTAAAAACATTTAGAAATACAATTGAATTTCTTTATAAAAAATTTTATGATAATAAATATGAACAATATGATATATTTATAACAGAAATTTATAATTTTGGAAAACATTATTTATCTCCTGAATTATCATCATATGAAATTAATTCTGAAGTAATAAAATTATTTGTAATAATAATAAAATATTGGATAAAGAGGGATGAAATAATTAATTTTTTAAATAAAGAATATTTTCAAAATACTTCATTTTTTTTTAGAAGAATTTATTTACTTTTTGCTGAAAATTGTTATAATTTCCTTTCAATTGATTTTATTAAAAAACTTAAAATATATGAAAATTTATTGGATTTAAAAGATCTTGATTCAGTTGATATTATAAGGAATCAAATAGATATTTTATTGAAAAAACCTATTAATGAAACAAAAGATTTGGAAAAGAAAATAATTGAAAAAGAAATTTTTGATAAAGAAAATAAAATTTTAGAAGAAAAAAGAAAAGATGATAATTTCCTAAAATCAATTGGAAGAAATAAAAAAAATAAATCAAAAAGAATATTAAATAATTCTTTATTAACAGTTCCAAATTCAGAAAAAAGAAAAAAACATTATATAGATAAAAAAGGTTCAATGAAATATAAAAGAAGAGAAAGTGCGAATGTACCACCAATTGAAATTATTACTACTTTAAATTCATCTCCTAAAATTTGTGAAAGAAAAACTACTTTAGATAAAATATCTCCTAATAAATAAAATATTATAATATAAAATAAAATATAAATTTTGATATTATTATTAATTAAAATTTTAAAAAAAAAAATTGTTTTTTATATATATTTTGTAATTTGTTTAAATACTATTTATTTACAGAAAAAAGAATTACTTTTTTTCATTTCTTTTTTCTCAATTGATAATTTTAATTGGGATATTTTTTCTTCTAATTCTTTTCTTTTATCTAAAATATTTTTTTCTTCATCTAAAAACAATAAATGACATGAATTATTCAATTTTTTTTTAGATAAAGTTTTTTGATGAATTAATTTATTTCTTGATTTACTAGTGTCATTTTCAACTTTAGGTTGTGTAAAACTTTTTACTCTATTTAATTTATATGTTTCTATTCCATTTCTAAATTTTTTTTTTAAAAAGAAATTACTTGTTGTTAATGGATTAATATTAATTTTTTGATTATATTTATTTTTTAATTTCAGATTTTGTAATCTTTCCTTATATTCATTTTCTTTTTTACTTAATTCCTCATAATTTTTTTTTAATTTATCAACTTTAATTTTTGCATCATTTAATGAATTTATTTCAATTTCTAAATTTATATTTTTTTCATTGGTATTATTGTTTTTTCTTGTTGTGAGATAATTTTCTCTTCTTTTTTGAACAATTTCATATAATCTTTGTTTATTAATTTTTTGTTTTAATTTATTTTCATTTTTTTCTTTTTTATTTTCTGTTTTTGAATTTTGATAATATAAATGTTTTTGTTCTCTTATATTAATAATTGCACTTTTAACTCTAAATAATTCTAACATATGTTCAGCTTGAATTGCTTCTTTTTTTTCTTTTATTTTATTTTCTTTATCTTGTTTGATTTTAATTAATAATTTTTTTAAGTCTTTCTTTTCTTTTATTATTTTTTCAATTTCTTCTATTTTATTATTTCTATTTTCCATTTGTTTATTTATTTCTTCTTCTTGTCTTTTTAAATTTGATAATCGAATTTTCATTATATCACATTTTTTGCTATAATAAACTTTTTCTTTATTTATTTCTTGTGTTATTTTTGAAATTTTAGCCATATCATTATTTATATTATTTGAAATATTATTGTTTTTTTGAGGTGATTTTATTGTATTATTATTTATTGAAAGGGTTGATTTATTGGTTTTTTGAACAAAATTACCATACTTATTAATTGTTATAAACTTTTTTTCAGGAATTAATTTTTTATTTTCGGAATTTTTATTATGAATATGATTATGATTTTGATGATAATTATGATTATAATTATTATTTTTATTTATTAACAAATTTGAAGAATTTTTATTTATTTGATTTGCCTCACTTGTTATAGTTGAACTTGATGGAGTTTTTAGATTTAATATTTTTTCTTGTAGTTCATATGGAAGTTTTTCTATTAAAGATTTTTTTTCAAAAATTGATTCTACAAATAATTTAACAATTTTTTCTTTTCCAAGCATTTTTTAAAATTATTCTTTAAATTAATAATAAAAAATAAAGTAAAAAACTTCACTTCAAAATTAAATAATTTCTTTATAGAAATTCATAAAATTACGTAATAATTAATTAAATGAGAAAGGTTCTTAAAATAAGTATTTGTAACTTTACCATTATTTTTATAATCATTGAAATTATAAAATCTGAACAAAATCTTCAAAAAAGAAAAAATTTTAATATAAAATACTCTAACAATATAAAAAAAAAAAAACTAAGAAAAACAAATGAAATGAATTGTAATAATATAGAAAATTGTATAAAATGTAATTCTCCAAATTATGACTGTATTTATGAAAATGGGGTTTGTAAATATTCAAATATAAATAAAAATTGGTATATTAAATTAAATTCATGTAAGAATGAATCAAATTATAATTTAATTACTGAAAAGTGTGGAAAATTAATTAAAGAAAAAAATAATATTAAATTAGTAGATTCTGAATTGATTGGAAATAATAAAGAATTTGAAATATTTTGTTCCTGGGATATTGAAAAAGAAAATTCTAAAAAATTAAAAATTCAAATTCAAAATAATGACAATAATTCAAAATTAGGATACATTATTTATAATAAAAATAAAGAATATTTTTTTAATATTAATGCCTTCCAAACAATAAAAAAAACATATTCTTCTTTTGATAAAATAACAATATATTATTATAATTCATATTTACCAACAAGAAATCCGTTTAGTATAAATATTACAATTAAAAAATTAATAACATTTAATCAAATTATTCTTTATCTTTTATTTACATGTGGAGCAATATTCCTAATTGTTTTTTTTTTCATTTTTATATCTTTCTATAAAAAGTTTTCAATTAAAAAAAATGAAATTAAAAAAGATGAAATTAATGGAAATCAATTTAAAACAATTATATATTCTAAAAATATAAATTTATATAATCAAAATTGTGCAATTTGTTTAGAAGAATTTAAAATTAATAAAATAATTATTATTTTAGATTGTAATCATGGATATCATATTAATTGTATTAAAAATTGGATTGAAAGAAATAATACAAAAAATATTTTTTGTCCAATTTGTCTTCATAAATTCAATCAATTAGAAACTCAAAAAGATAATAATCATTCAAATATTCCAAATAGTCATACCCAAATTATAAGTAGTCATAATAATGATTCAAGTTAGTTTTTTATAATTATTATTTAAGAAACAATAAATGAATAAAAATTTTAAATAGGAAAAGTAGATATATTTAAAATATAAATATATGATATATTATATTATATATTAAATAAATAATTTTTTTAATAAATTTTATATTTAAAATTTAAAAATTAATTTAAAAAAATGGAAATGAATAACCAAACAATAAATAATAATATGAAGAATTCATCTCAAACAAATCATCAACAAGAAATGAATATTTTAGTTCAATCAGATAATGAAAATGAAATACAATATAAACCAAATCCAATAATAGAAAGTAATGCAGAACGAATTCAAGAATTATTAGAAAGTAAAAGATTTATAAATACAATGAGATCAATTCAAGATTCAAATATTTTAAATTATGAAGAAATAAAATTACTTCCATCTTTATTTTTAGATATGCAAGAAGCATTAAAAAAATCAAATGAAAATGTTTTAGAATTAAGAGATACAATAAAAGAAAAAATAATTTTGGAAAAAAAATTAAAAATTAAAATTAAAGAATATGAAAAAGAAATTAAATCTTTAAGGGAAAGTTGTTATAGACACAAAGGAAAAGAAAATGAATTTAAACAATTATATGAAAAAATAAAATTAGATAATATAAATTTAGCACAAAATATTGATTTTGCAAATAGTTTACAAAAAAAAAATGAAAAATTAATTTTTGAGAACAATAATTTAAAAAAAGATAATGAGGAATTAATATCAAAAATTGATAATTATGAAGAATATATTAATTCATTAAATAAAATAAAAGGTGATTTAGAACAAAAAAATAAAAAATATAAAAATGCTCATGGAATTCTTCAAAATGAAATTAATAGTATTGAAGAACATTTAAAAGATATTAAAGTTTTTCAATCACAAATTAAAAAAATGCAATCTGAAACTAATAAAATGAAAAGTATAATTGATAATTTGGAAAAGGAAAAAAAAAATTTAAAAGAAGAAAATATTAAATATTTATCTACAATAAAATCGCTTAAAACTGAATTAAAATCTCAATTATCTGAAAAAATTTCAATTGTAAATGAGTTAAATTCACTTAAAATGAAACAAAATCCAATTTATTATGAAAGCTAAGTTTTTGATAAATTAATAAATATAATAATTGTATTTTATTTTTTTTATATATTAAAATTATAATTAAAAATTAGATTTTGTTAAACAAATTTTAATAAATAAAAAATTGATGCTAAATGAAAAATATTTATCAATTTTTTTAACAAACAAAAATTCATCAGATAGTCATACTTATAAAGAAATACACTTAGAGGATAAACCAATAATTAATGATTTAAAAAAATACTTTTTTCATAAAAAAACATCTTATCATTTAAAGCAAAGAAAAAAATCATTGGATGTTAATGAAGAAAAATTACAAAAATTCTTAACTCGACAAGATATATTTACAAATAAAATAAAAAAAAATGTAGAAAAAATGAGACTAGATAAATTTAATAAAGATACAAATTATCAAAATTATAAACATGAAAAAAAATCTTTAAATGAAATAATAAATCATTTATATTATAAAGGAATAAATAAGAAACAAATAAAGAAATCTCAATTATTAAAAAAATTTAATACAAGTAGTAATTATATTAAAAATAAAAATTTAGAATCAGAAAGATTAATTAATAATATGAAAAGTAAAATGTGTGAAAAAATTTTTAACGTTTTGGATTCTGATAAAGATGGTTATATTTCACCTCTTTCAATTCAAAAATCAATAAAAGATATTCCAAATCATATGATGAAACTTTTATTACCAATTTTTAATAAATTTAATAAAGAAAATATGACTTTATCAAAAGAAGAATTTATTCCTTTATTATATTATGTTTATGATAATTTAGATTTTGATGAAAAAAAAAGTTTTGTAAGGGAATATGGTGATAATAGTAGATTAAGAGAATTGGTAAAATTTAATGAAGATGAAAATTATTCAAAAAATTTTTATTTTAATCCTAAAATTAATTTAAACTCAAAAATCATTTATAATAGAAAATATAGACCAAAATCAATCAATAAATCAATGAATTAAGTTGGAATTTAATATAAATCATATTATCAATTGAAACATAATGTTAGGAAATAAAGATAATTTGAAATGAATAATATTTTTTTATTGTAAAAATATAAATATTTAAAATTAATTTTTTAATATAATTTAATAATAATTATTTGAATTTGATTTAAGATTTATTATATAAAAATATAATAAATTTATTATTTAAATTTAAATATATATAAAACCATTTTTTGATAAAATTGTTTTATTGATTATTCAATAAAAAAATAAAATAATATATATATCCTATTACTTATTTTACTTTTTGTAGTTATATAGGTTTTATTTGATTTGGATTTAAATTAATCATAATAAGATTGAGGAATTAATCTTGCTTATTTTCCAAATATAATAGTTAATATTCTTTTTTTTTTCTTTATATTTTTTTTTCATTATAAATTATTTTCATTTTGTTGTTTTTTATTTTAATTATTTTTTTGATTAATTTTTCCAAAGAAGTTAATACACTTTTAAAGATTTTTTAAACGAATTTTCATAACTCAAATTATTATTCTGAAAAATATTATTATTCTAATATTTGTTTAAAAATATTTAATGAATTTGGATTTATAATTTCAAAAAAATTTAAAAAAAAATTATTTAAAAATTATATATAATTTTTCTAACATACTCTTACTTATATATTTGATTATTTTCAATTTTATAATCTATATTGAACAAATAAATTATTCATTTTTTAACTAAAAATAATAAAATTTAATAAAAAAATAAAATGTCAATAATGTCAATGTCTTCATCATCAGTAAAAAGCAATATTCCAATTTCAAAACAAAAAATAAGTTCAGATAATTTATTTAAATTCTCTCCAAATGATGAATACATTGCAATATCAAACAATTTCAAACTTTCAATATACTCAACAATAGATTTAAAATCTAAAAATCCATTATTTAAATATCAATTTAAAGACATAATAAGTAATATTGATTTTTCTCCTTTTTCAAATTATATTTTAATATCATTAAATGAAAGAAATATATGTTACATAAAATCATTAAATAAAAAAGGAAATAACTTTACAAATAGAATAGATGAAGGATTATTTGGTTTATCAAATGCAATTTTTTCTCCTTTAACTATAGATAAAAATCATCTTGATATATTAGTTTTTTCTGGTAATAATTTAAGAATATCAATTTGGTCTCTTGAAATAAATTTAAAAAATGAAAGAACAACAATTTCAGATTCTTTTCTTATAAATCCAAAATTTAACGATAAAAAAGGATATGATTTTCAAAATAATTTAATGTGTTTGGCTGAATTTAGAAATTCGAAAAATTCAAAAAATCATGATTGTATAGGAGTTTTTGATATTAAAGATTGGAGTGTTATAAATGATTTTCAAATATCTACTATTGACTTACAAAAAATCGAATGGGCACATGATAGTGAAAATATTATAATTTCTGATTCAAGTTTACTTTGTCAAATTTTTATTTATAATTCACATTCTGGTGATTGTGTTTATTTAATGAAACCTTATGAAGATATAATGGGAAATAATATTGTTAATCAAAGTGGAATTTTTGATTTTAAAAAAAATAATAATATTATTTCTGTTTCATGTTTTGATGGATCTAATTATATTTATAAAGATTTTCATTTTCTTGATTCTTTTGATTTTTGTGAATTTATTATTGATGAAAATATTATTATTATTAAAGAAGAAGAAGTATATAATGAGAATGGAGAAAATGTGAGTAATTTTCAAAAATATAAAGCTCCTTATAAAATTGATAAATTTAAAAATTTTGTAAATTATGAAATTGATTTTTCACAACAAATTGAATTTAGTTATAATAATAAATTTTTAGCTTTAGTTAATAATAAAGATGATATAAAAAATGTTTTATGGGTTATAAATTTAGTTGATTTGTGTTTAAATACAATTATTATTTTTAAAAATAAGATAAATAAAATTAAATGGCATACTAATTCAAATAATCTTTATATTTTAGGTGATGGTGGAAAAATATATTATTATGATGCAGATAATAATTATTTAGATGTCGAAAAAATTGAATTAATTTCATCTCCAAATAATATAATTTTTAATAAAGCTGGTACAATTTTTGTTGTTGGAAATGGTAATTATGTTATAATTAATCCAGTAAAATAATAATACAATTAATTTTTTATTTAATTATTAAATTTTTTAAGCTAATATATTTTGATAATAATAAAATATTTCTAATTTAAATATAAAAAATGAGTACATTATCAAATAATACAATAAGTGAAATTGAAGTAACAGATGAAAAATTATCATTTAAAACTGTAATTGCTGTATTAATATTAATATTTCATACTATTGCAACACCAATTTTTCATAAAATAAAATTTCATTATATTCACGAAAGTGGTATTTGTATGATTTTAGGGGCAATAATTGCTTTAATTTCAAAATATGGATTAAACACAGGACAAAAATTAAATACTTTTATAACATTTAATGATGAATTTTTTTTTAATATAGTTTTACCACCAATTATTTTTAGTGCAGGATATAATTTAAAAAAAAGATCATTTTTTAAATATTTTGGTTTTATTATCACATTTGGAATTTTTGGTACTTTAATTTCATTTGGTACTATTGCAATATTAATTAATTATTCAAATAATTTCAATTTATTTGGAGAATTTAAATTAGATTTAAAAACACTTTTATTATTTTCTTCAGTAATTGCATCAACTGATACAGTTGTAGCATTAAATTTTATAAATGATAATGAAAATCCAAAATTATATTCAATTTTATTTGGAGTTGGAGTATTAAATGATGAAGTATGTATTGGTTTATATAGAATAATAAAAAATTTTGATTTTAATAAACAATTTACATTATTTTCAATTTTTTCAATAATAAATTCATTTCTAATTTTATTTGTTATGTCAACATTAATGGGAATATGTGGAGGATTATTTTGTTCTTTTATATTAAAATTATTAAAATCATTTCAATTAAATAGAGTTCAAGAAAGTTCTTTAATAATTTTTTTTGCTTTTTTAACATATTCAATAACAGATACATTAGATTATTCTCCAATAATTGCATTATTATTTTGTGCTATTTTTATGTCTCATTATGCATTTTATAATTTATCATTTCAATCAAGAGAAGAAAGTTCAATAGTAAGTAAAATAATGAGTAATATAAGTGAAGGATTTGTTTTTACTTATTTAGGTCTTACTTCAATTTCAATTCCTTATGAATCATTTTCTATAAGATTTATAATTTTGGTTTTTATTTTTATTTTAATTGGAAGACTTTTTAGTATTTATGGTTTATCTATTTTTCTCAAATTATTGAAATGTAAATTTTTCCAATTTTCAAAAAATGAACAAGGATTAACATTTTTTGCAGGATGTATAAGGGGAGCAGTCGCTTTTGGTTTAGCAATATCAATCCCTTCTAATTCAAAAGAAAAAAATAAAAATAAAAAAATGCTAATTAGTTCAACATTAATATTAGTTTTTTCATCTACTATAATTTTTGGTGCTTTAATGTCATCTATTGTAAAATATTTTTCAAAAAAAAATAAAAAGAAAAGAGAAATTGATCCTTTTAATGAAGCTTTTCAAAAATATTCTTTACAAGGTTATGATGGTGAATTAATGACAATTGGATATGAAAAAATAGGAAGAAAAAATTCAGATGAGGATTTAAATGATAATCAAATAAAAGGATTTTGGTATAATATTGATGATAATATTTTAAGACCAATTTTCATTGATGATTGGCCTGATGTTAAAGATCAACATGAAGAAATTGCAAAAGAAATTTTAAATATTTTGAAAAAACATGAAGAAAATAAAATGAAAAATAAAATTTTAAGAAGATTTAATGCTGCTAATCCTACTAATTTTGATAATTCTAATCCAAAAAGTAAACATCCTTATTCTAAAGATTATAAAAGTGAAGAGAATTAAATTTGTAATTTATTTTTTTATTTATTTGTATTATGATTTTTTATATTTTTATAAAATTATATGGTATTCATATTTTTAAATTATATAAATTTTTAATTATAACTTATTTTTTTTAAAAAATTTATTGTTTAAAAAAATATATTTATTATATAAATAAAAATAAAAATAAAAATATATTTACTCTTAAATTCATTTTTTATGCTTAAGTAAGAATTTATAAATTTTATGGTATCGATGGAAGAATTTTATTTTATAAAATATTATCCTCTTTTTCATTAATCTAAATAGTATTTTAATACCATATTTTTTCTCTCTAAATATTTCATATCTATAAATATTATCAATACATTGTAAAAATGCTAATTTCATCATATAATCCTTTACCAAATAAGAAAAGTATCCAAGTGAATATTTATTAACTCCTTTAGTTAAAAATCTCATAGCAATATATTTATCTTTTAAATCTCTAGGATTCCCACTAAAATTATTATTATATAAATCATCTAAAATTTCTTTAGAATTATTATTATAAGTACCACTATTATTATAATTAACTCTAATATTATTATTATTATTATTCATTCCTCTTGATCTTTCTGCATAATTATCATTATTTACATCATAATTATCAATTCCCATATTATTATTTCCTTTTAATCTTTGATTAAATTGATTATTCATATTAATACTATTATTTGAACTTCCATATATTCCACTTCCTAATTGACTTGATGAAACTCCACTATTTGATGTATTTCCAAATTGTACTGTATTTTTATAAATATTATTATTATTATTTTGATTTGTTCTATATGAATTTTCATTCATTTTTATTAAATTATCACGAAGATTTGATGATTTATTATTATCTAAATTATCATTTCTATATTTATTTCCCATTATTAAGTTATTTTTATTCAAATCATTTGAATATATATTATTTGGAGAATTATCGTCATATTGCTAGTTTATTTGCCCCATTACTAAATTATTATTTCTCAATTGTTCATTTTCATTTTGATTATTTCTGTTTTTACCACTCATAACAACATTTTGATTATTTCTATTATTATTATTTCCCATTTTAATATTCATATTCATTTTATTTTGATCTCTTATTTTTTCATTTATATTATCATACATAATATTACCTTCATTCATATTAATATTTCTTCTCATATTTTCTTCATTATCCATATATTGATTAAATTCATTATTATCTTTTATATTATCTTCATTAATATTTCTATTCATATTTTCTTGGTAATATTGTTTATTAATCATATTATCATTTCTCAAATTATTTTGATTAAATTGTTGATTATTCATATTATCATTTCTAATATTTTTTTGATTAAATTGTTGATTATTCATATCATCATTTCTAATATTTTTTTGATAATATTCTTGATTACCATCATTTTTATTATTCATTTGATAATATTTTTGATTATTCATATTTTCTTTTTCTTCATAATTAACAAATTCATTACTATTATTATTATAGTTATCATTACCTTTTATATTTTTATTTTCTTCTGAAAGTAAATTTACTAAATTTGAATTATTTTCATCCATCTTTTTAGGATAATTTCTATATTTTCTTGATTTATAATCATCATAATTTTTGGCTGGTTCAGTAGCCATTTTCATAGTTTTACTTGTTTGATTAGAAGCTAATGAATTTTCTAAAGATTTTTGTTCATTAATATTATTATTTTGAGGTTCAACACTATTATTAACCATATTTCTACTATTTAAATTTTTATTATTATTTAATATATGTTGATTTTGAATATAATCATTTCCAATTGTATTTTTTTTATAAAAAATATCTTCACCAGATTCATTTGGATTATTAATATTTTCTTCATTTTGATTAGTTTTTTTAGTATTATTATTATTATATTCAATATTAAATTTATTAGCTCCTCTTTCTTCATTGAAAGTTGGATTATTACTTGGATTTGACATTGTTAAATTATCACTATTTGTATTTCCTTTAAGTGTAAATATTTTTTGTTGATCATTTACTTGATTTGATGTTTGATTAGGATTATATTCACTTTCATTACCATAATCATTAACTCCATTATTATTTGCAATTTTAATTGATAATTTATTATTTTGATTATTATTATTATATTGATTATCATTATTTAATTGATTATTATTTTCATTGTAAAAATCTCCTGTTTTCCTATATTTTTGATTTAAATTATTTTCTCCTTGTGAATCATTCATTCCAAAAGTATCTTCTGGACTAATTACCATTAATCCTTTATTACTTCCTTGTGCACTTCCACCTTTATTAAAAGTATGCTTATCATTATTATTTTCATTTCTATTATTAACATTTTCACTATTGTATCTTACACCTTGAATATTTTTTTTTCTAATATGACCATCTTGATTATTATTATCTTCATAATTTTGTTCATTAGTATATTCTAAATTTGGATGTGGTGGACGATTATTTTTCTTTGAAGAGGAATGAATTTTATCTTTTATTGTTGGTACTTTATATTCTCCTTTTTGATTATCATTATTATCATAATCATCGATTATATTTTCTTTATTTTGATTTTTATTTCTTTGTTTGTTTTGATTTGGTAATTTAATTCCTGTTTTTTTACTTGAATATCGATTATTATCATTTGAATCACCTGATTGATAATCATCTTCATAATTTTTATTATTTGAATCATAGGAATTATCTTTATTATTTTGATGTTGTTTTATATTTTTTTCAGTAATATTTTTATTTTGATTATATTTATTATTATCTGTATATTTTACATTTCTATTTTCATCATTTTCTATTTGATTTTTATTTTGATCATTTTTCATAAGTGTGTTCTGATTTTCATGATTATAATTTTGTTCAGAATTTTCTGATTGGAATTCATTATTTGAACCATATGATTGTTTATAATTTTGATTTGATTGAGAATATTGATTTTTATTATTAATATTTTTTTGATTATTATCAATATTTTTATTTGAATCTTCTTCATTATTATTATAACTATTTTTTGAATCTTTTCTCTTCTCATTTATATTATTTCCATTATTATGTGAATAAGTTAAATTAGTTTTTCCATTATTAATATTAAAATCATTAAAACTATCATCACTTAATGTTTCTATATCTCTATTTTTAAGTGATTGAATAACTTTATTACCTGAATAATCATCTGATTTATCATTTGAAGAATCCCTTCTTTCACGAACTCTTTGATTTGTAGAATCTCTTTTATTTGAATCATAACTATTACTATCATTGTAATATTCATTTTTTCTTTTTTTGATATAATGAGAACCTTTTTGAACATTTTTATCATTGATATCTTTATAATTATTATTATCATCAATATATTCATTTTGATTATTTTCACCTACTGAAATTTTTAATTCCTTTTTCTTTAAATTTTTATCATTTATTCCTTTTTGTTCATCATTATATTCATTTTCATTAAATAATTTTTTATTTTGGATTTTATTATTTGAATATTCATCATCAACTTTAATACCTGATGCACTGTTTTGATTTGATTTTTTAATTCTATCTTCCTCAATATTTTCATTATATTGCTTTAAGTTATCATTCTTCATTTCTTTATCATATAATTTCTTATTTTGAATATTTTCATTATTATTATCTTCATAAATTTCAACTATTTCTCCATTTTTATTTTTAATATAATGAACCTTATTCATATCTTGTTTATATTCTCTATCATTTTCAATATTTCTTTTTAAATTATTATTATTAAAATCTTTATTTGAATATTCATTTATTTGATATAAATTATCATTCATTCTTCCTTCTTCACCTATTTTTTCTAAATTTTTCTCATTTAAATTACTACTACTATTTCTATTAGAATCAGCTTTGACTTTAAGTTTATTTTGTAATTTCTGTTGTTTTTTAGGATCAAATGAAAACATTAAATCATTATCAGTATTACTATCATTTACATTTTGATTATCTTTATTTGTAGTATTAGAAACTCTAAGAGGATCAATATTAGTTTTACTTTGACTTTGAGAAGTACCAAATGAAGGGAAATTTGCTGATGAATTAGTATTATTTAAAACATTGTTATTCATTGAAGTTTTTAAATTTTTATTATTTTTACTTATATTATAAAGAGAATTATTAGCTAATTTTGATGATAATGCATCATCTTTATTATCTGAATTATTACTTTGTACTTTTGAATTTGTATTTTGACCAGAAACTTTTTCTGATGTCTCTACAGAATTATTTTTACTCATTTGGAATTTACTAGTTTGATTATTTGAATCAATAAATTTTTGATTAGTTTCATTAGAAGATACTTTCTTATTATTTGAAGTAGAAATAACTTCATTAAATGTAGGACTAGAATAATCTTTATTTATATCATTAATGATATTATTGAAATTATCTTCTAAATGTTTAGTACTTGTTTCAATTTTTGTTACATTTTCATTATTATTTGGTACATTTTTCCTTAATCCATAAGCGAAATTTTCAATATTATTTAACTCCTCTGTACTAACTCTAAGAATTCTACCTTGAATTTGACTTTTACTATGGATATTTTTATCATCATCATCATCATCCTCATAATCATTTTCCCATCCATAAGTATTTATTACTGAATGTTGTCTATTTTTTGCTTTTAGATTTTCATTTTCTTCATAATCA
>Ga0256407_10003272_pt1 | contig 29155 bp, 12 predicted proteins | sample RumenRJG_04DNA_FD_193489 | JGI IMG/M metagenome (GOLD analysis project Ga0256407, IMG submission 193489) | Bovine rumen microbial communities from Lethbridge, Alberta, Canada - RJG_04 | ecosystem: Host-associated > Mammals > Digestive system > Stomach > Rumen | place: Canada: Alberta...
AATTATAGCATATTCATGATATTTATAACTATTATAATTCAATAAAATATATAAAAATAAATCAAGAAAATTTTTTCATTTTATTTAAAATTTTTTATATTTTATATTATATTGTAATATTATTTTTTTATTAAAAAAAGCTCTATTATTTTGTAATTTATTCTAATTAATTCAATTTCATTATTTTTAGTTATATATATTTTAATAAAAATGATTAAAATATGATAAAACAAATATAATTCTATTCAAAATATTTTTATTATAAAAAATGAGCACAAAAATAAATTGATTGAAATTTCAAAAAATGTAAAAATTAAATTTATTTTTTTTAATAAAACTAATTAGAATATTTTAAATAATAATTATGTATTTTAAATAAAATAACATAATGAATAATTTTATTTGATTAAAAAATTATAAAAAAAATGAATTTCAATCTTTTATTAATCATTTTTATTTCATTACTTTCTTTGACTTTCCAATCTTCAGAATGTATGAAGAATTATAATCAATGTCTAGTTAGATGTGAAAGAGGAAATAGAAGAGTAGATATATATCAAAGTTGTGTAGGTGCATGTAAAAATCAACGTCACGCATGTTTATGGGCACAATAAATATTTCTTTATTATTAGGAGAAATTAAAAAACTTTAAATATTAAATATTTTATAAAATCATTTAAATATTAAATCCTTAATCTTTAAAATTTAAAAATTATTCTCCATATTTTAAAATTTTCAAAAAGAAAAATGAATATTAATTAATTTAAAAAGTATTTGATGATAATGAATAAAAAAATTAAATATAATTAGTTCTTCAAAACTTAATAAACAATTTTCTAAAAATTTTAATAATAAAATGAAATAAAAGTTAATTTAGTTAATTTTTATCTAACATTATATATAACTTTAATAAGCTTTTATTTAATCTTTTTTACATTTAAATCTCAAATAAATTTTAAGATTAAAAATATTAAAAATTATTCATTGAAAGAAAAAGAATTAATAATATTGTTTGAGTATAATATATTTTAATATCTTTTAATGATTTAAATCATTAATTTATTTTTATTTATTTATACATTTTCTTAATTATTCTATGACAACCACAATTAACTACATAAAACTGATTTTTTATTATATATTTTAAAAATTATTTATATTATATATTAATTATAAATGATATGAAATCTAATTAAGTATTTCAAATAGCAACAAAAAAGAAATTATATAATTTTCTATTTTCATTCAATATAAAGAATTATGATATAATAATAAAATCAAAAATATATAAAAATCTATTAATTACTCCTAATTAGTTTAATTTGAATTTTAAAAATATTTTTTATTTTAAAGCAATAAAAATTTATTTACTAATTATTTTTATTTTATTAGTATATTTCTGATAATGAAGGAGAATTTATTATTTGTATTGATAATATAAAAAAAAATGATAATAAAAGTGATAAATTCAAAATAAAAATATTAATAATAATAATGATAATAATGAAGGTAATAATATTGTTAATGTTGATAATTTTGATAAAAATGATAATAAAAATACTTAAAGTTAAAATGAAAATTATAATAATAATAATGAAGATGAGGTATTAAAAACAAAAATGATAAAATAAAATTATCTCCTTAATTATTTTATATTTTGTATAATTATTTTTTATTGTAATTAAATCTATTTATTATGAAGGCATTATAATTTCAAAAAGTAATAAAAATAATTATAAATATATTGAATTTTTTTTAATTTCAAAATATTGGAATGATATATATCCTAAAGAAGTTTCATAAAATGTCTAATATTAAATAATTTCTTTTGTTTTTATTTGATTTATACACTAATAATAAATTATTTTTATTATTATTATTAAAATTAATCATTGAAAATTCATTAAAATTAAAGTCATTATATGTTTTTAATTCAAAATAATATTTTCAAGCCATATTCATATAAAATATTGATTTGAATAATAATAAACCATAAATTCATTTTTATTATTAATAATAATGTTAAATCCCTAATTAGCTTCTTCAATAATTTCTAATGAACTACATATTCTTTTTGTATAATCTATATATATATAAATCTATATATTTTTTATCTATATATATATATATATATTTATTTCCTTTCCAATTATTCAATAATTTTGGTGATGAAAATGGAAGATAATTATTAACAAAGGTAATAAAATTGAAATTGCTAATATTTTTAATTTCATTATTTTCTGAATAGAAAAAAATTTTATTTAATTTATAAAATTAATAAGACATAATGAAATATATTATAAAAAAATATTTTGTTTTTTATTCTAATTGATGAAATATATTAAAAATTTTTGTTAGAAAAACAATTCTTATCATAATTATTTAATTAATTAATTGTATTAATTCTTAAAAGATTAAAACAATTAATAATTGATGATAAATTTAATTAAATTAATTTAAAATATTTATTTAAATATTATTGAAATCTTTACTGAATAAAATTTTTTTATCATTTGAAATAATATCACATTTATGATTTAAACCAAAGAAAATATCTTCCATATCAATAACATTATTAGTATTAAAATTTGATAAATTTAAAGAAATTAAAGATAAACAATTATAGAACATTCTATTCATATCAATAACATTATTAGTATTAAAATTTGATAAATTTAAAGATATTAAAGATGAACAATTATAGAACATTCTATTCATATCAATAACATTATTAGTGTTAAAATTTAATAAATTTAAAGATATTAAAGATAAACAACCAACAAACATGCCTTTCATATCTTTAACATTACTAGTATTAAATGATGATAAATTTAAAAAAATTAAAGATGAACAATTTCCAAACATACCAGTCATATTATTAATGTTATTAGTATTAAAATTAGATAAATTTAAAGAAGTTAAAGAAGAACAATTAAAAAGCATTGCAGAAGAGTCAATTACATTATTAGTATTAAAATTAGATAAATTTAAAGAAGTTAAAAATGAACAATTAAAAAATAGATAATTTATATTTGTTAAATTTTTATTTATTTTTATTTTGATATAATATTTTCCTTCTTTTTGAAATTTATGTTTGAAACAAAAATCTATTTTTTCTTCATTTAAATATAATCCACAAAATTCACTAATTTCTTTTTCATTTTCTTTACCCTCAATGTTTGTAAATTCTTTTTTTGCTTTTTCATAACAATTTAATAATTGTATAAATTCTTTTGTGTTGTTTACATCAAATTCACTCATTATATAATTATCCTTCAAACCTATTATATTAATATCATCATCAATTTCTAATTTATTATTTATTATTTTTAAACAGTCAATGTAATGTTTTTTATAATTATTTTTAATATCATTTTCAAATATATTATAATTTCCTTTATTCAATTTTATTTTATTTAATAATTTAATAATGTTCTCTTTCAATTTATTCAATTTATTTAAATTTTTATTAATTAATTGAATTAAATTATCTATTTGATTTATTTCTAATTTATTTAGTCCTATATTATTAAATGAAATAACATCATGAGATTCATGTTCTTTAAAACAATTATCACATATATTTAATTTACAATTACAGCAATAACAATCAAATACATTATTATGTAATTTACATTTAAAATTAAAATAAGGAAAATTAAAATCTTGATAATATTTTTTTTTGTGAAAAAAACTATGATTAAAATAATCATTCCAAGAAATTTTTTCATTTAGATTTAATTTTAACATTTGATTTAACAAATCATTTAAATTATTATCATTAATTTTTTCAAGTGATTTATTTGATTTAATGTCTTTCAAAATTAATACTTCATTTTCTCCATTATAAGGATATTTTTTAAATAATAAATAATAAATTAATATTCCTAAACTCCATATATCACTTTTAGGAGAAGTTTTTCCAAATTCTAAAACTTCTGGAGCCATTGTAATAGGAGTTCCTCCAAAAGTCATTGTTTCTTTATTATTAATTATTTTACATGAACCATAATCAGATAATTTAAATATACATTTATTTATTTCTTTTAATTCAATTAATATATTTTCTGGTTTAATATCTCTATGAATTATATTTTTTTCATTCATCATTTTAAATATTTTATTTAATTGATTTAATATTTCTCTTATTTCTTCAATTGATAAATTATTATTTCTCATTTTTAAATATTCTTCCATATTACATATACATAATTCCATTATTATATAAAAATATTCATTTGTGCCCATTCTACCTATTAAAGATATGCTATTTTCTGAATTTAATTTATTCATAATTTCTCTTTCTTCAAAATATGATTTTACTTTTTGTTTATATTTGAATTTATTTATTTCTTTAATTGCAACATAATTCCCTGTTTTTTTATGCTTTGCTTTATAAACAAAACCATATGTTCCAGAACCAAGAATTGTTTCTTTATTATATTCATCCCAAATATTTTTTAATGACATTTTTTTAGATTTAAATATTAAATATTTATTTCTTATTTATTTTAATTTTATTTTTTTTAATAACATAAAAAGGAAATATGGAAGAATATTATATTATTTATCATTTATTTTTGTTTTAATAATTTTTAAATGATATTTTGATGATTATTTAATTTCTTGTTTATATCATATTTAATTTATAAAAAATGAATTAAATAAAAAATTATTTCATTTAATCAGATAAAAAAATTTTATTCATTAAAAACTTATGTTATATTATAAAAGAAATAATAGGGATTAGTATATCAGTCAAATAATTATATAAAATAAAGAATAATTATAATTAAAATCACTAGTATAACATTCTGCTAAATAATCAATTTTTGAAATAATTGAGAAAAAGTTTTATTTTTTTGAAAATGTTAAATAAAAATAAATACATTAAATAATTTTTATTTATTATTCCAATTTTATATAATTCTAATAATGATAAATAATTTTAATTGATTGATTCATATAATTTTTTAATTTTTAATAAACTATTATTTTCCATTATTATAAATTTTTTTTGTCAAATTTTTTTGTAGAGAATTAGAATTTAATAATATATTAATATAAAAATTTTTTTTATTATTATTAGTTTTTAACATTTAAAATTTAAAAAGTTATATTTAGTTTTTATCTTTGTATTCTTAATGAGTTTTTCATTATTTTTAAGATTTCATTTTTTTATTTTATTCCCTTAATAATCCCAATTTTTATGATTATTTTCTTTAAAAATATCCTTATTAACTATTAACTCTTGCATTCCCATAAACTTTATTCTCATGATTTTTTATATTTTGATTAAATTTAATAACATCTTTATTAATAATATTTATATCCTCATTATTATTATTAGAAGAACTTAATCTACTATAAGTTAAGAATCTAATAAATAAAAATAAAAAGAATTAAAGAAAATTTAATATAAATTGAATTAGAATAATTATATATCTCTATTATCTCTTAAGAATAAATTTTTTCAATAGTAATAGGAAGAAAAATTTTAAAATTATTTCCAATTTTTTTTTAAACTTTGAAAAAAAAACATTATAAATTAATTTATAAAATCATCACGAGAATATAATATAAATATAATTTATAATCAAAAAATTTCTTGTTTATATTTTTTTCCATTATTATAATAAATAATTATTCCTTTTTCATCATATTTCCATTCATCGTCATATTTATCTCCATCATTACAATAAAGAATCCCTTTTCCTTCTTTTAAATATTTTTTAAATTCATCTTCATATTTATCTCCATTATTATAATTTATTAATCTAAATCCTTGTTTTAAATCATTTTTCCATTTACCTTCAAATTTATTTTCATCATTAAAATTTTTTAAATTTTCTTTTCCTTTTGCTTGATCATTTTTAAATTCATTATCATATTTATTTCCATTATTAAAATAAAAAATTGCTTTTCATTCTCTTTTATTTTTTCCATTCTCCAACATAAATTTCTTTATTTTCATAATATATAATTCCTTTTTCTTCTTTTAACCCATTTTTATTCATTTTCATATTTATTCCTAGTAGGACTTTCAATTATTCATTTATAAGGAAAAAATTTTTCTTTATATTGTTCTTCAATATCTAAAATAATATCATTTATAAAAGTTTCAAAACAAAATTTTTTTTTTTCTTTTTATTTTGTATTGATTTATGTATTCCAATTATATTACAATTATCATCATAAGTTACAATTGGTGAACCAGAAGAAATAAAAAATTGTATTTAATGAATGAATTATTCCATATTTTGTTTGTTTTTATTTGTTCTATTATATTAGTTATTTCAGAAATTGAAAATTCTGGTTGTTCTTTTTTATAAAAATGAATACTCCAATAAAATTTATTTTTATATTCTTTTCTATCTTTTTCATAGTATATTTTAAAAAAATTCTCTATATTATCTTCTTTTAAAATTTCTACACAGGAATCATATTCATTTTTATCATTTATACAATAAAATCCATCATCAGTTTTTATTTGAATAATTTTTACTTCATTCATAATTTTGAATTTAGTTATATCATTTAGATTTGGATTAAATACATGATTATTTGAAAAAAGGATTTTTATTTTTTTATTTTCAAATTTAATTTTATATAAAACCTGAACCCTGAATATTATTATTAAAAATATGACAAACTGCATATTTTTTCATAATAATATTTTCTTTTGTTTTTAATGATATCATGGGAACTCTATTTTTTATTTGACAAATTCCATTATCAACATTTTTAAGAACTAAATTTTGAGTTTCTGTTAATTAGATTTCATTAATTATTTATTTAAAATTAAAGATGTTAAATGTTAATTTTAAAATTAAATTAATAAGTTAATTTTTCTTAACTTTGACAAAATAATATTATTAAATTAATTTTTTTATTGTTAATTTTAATATAAAAATTTTTCAATTACTATTTTTAATCATTTTTCAATTTTATAATTTTAATTATTATATAAAAATTATTTAATAAACAATATTTAATTATAATTAATAATCTATACTTCTTTTTCCTTTAAATTTTTTCTTTGATTCATTTTTTTTCTCTTTATTATTTTTTTTATTTTCATTGATTTCAATTCTTTCTCCTCCTAATTTTTCATAAAAACTTATTGATTGTTTAATTTTTATATTTATTTTATCTAATTCATCAATTTCTTTATTAAATTGTTCTTCTTCTGAAATAATTTTTTCATTCCATAATTCACTTTTTGGTTTTAATAAAAGAAAAATATTCCAATCAATATTTTTAAATCGATCTCCAATTAAAAATCTTGAAATAAATTTTCTAACTGCATCTCCTAATTCTTTTTTATTGATTAAAAGTTTATTTTTTGTTTCAAAATGTTTATTTAATTCTTCTATTTGTTTTTTATCTAATTCAACATTTATCTTTTTAGAAACATTTTTTAAAATTTTATCATAATTTAAAAATTCAACATATTCATAACAATCAATTAATTGATTTAATTTAATTTTAAATTGAGAATTTTTAAAAATATTTATAAAATCATCATCTAATTTAATAATTTTTTTTGGCAATTGATTTATTTCATTAATTAATATTTCTTCTCCATTAATATTTCTTTTATTTACAAAATATAAAAACAAAGATTGTAAATTAAATAAAATTATTTTATAATCAATTCTTTCTATTATATTAGTTAAATTTGCTTTTTCTTCATTTGATAATAATTTAACTTCTTTTATTTTTTCTTTAAAATCTAATATAATACATTCATTTTGATTAAAACCTTCAAAAGCATAAATAATAAAATCTTGATTTTGTTCATTTGAAAATAATCTTTTTTCAGGTAATAAAATTTTTGAAAGTTCAACTTCAATTGAAAAAAAATCAAATAAATTTTCTTTATAATTTAAATAATTAATATCTCCATTTTCTTTAAAACAATTTCTATAAGAAAAAGTATAAATTAAATCTTCAAAAGATTTAAATATATCATTATTAATATTTAAAGAAACAATTTCTTTTTTATTTGCTCTTTGAACAATAATTTCTTTTTTAATTTGATTTGAATAAGTATATAAATATTCATTATTTGAATTATTTTCAATTAATGATTTTAAAAAATTATTTTGATATGTAATAAAATCTTTATATGCAGTTGCAATATATTTTCCATAATTATCTTCTAAATTATCATTTAAACAATAAGCTAAACAATCTTCTTCTGATATATTTTTTTCTGGTAATTGCCCATGACAATCATAATTTGATAATTTTTTATATATTTTTTCCCAACCTTTTTTAAAATTTTGAAATAATATTTTCATATTTTCATCATTTTCTATTTCATTTTTTATTAATTTTTTCTTTGCCTCTTCTCTTGATATTTTATTTGAATATTTTTCTATCATATAAGTTACAAAAGGATTTATTAATTCAAAATTTTCTAAAAATTCAATTTGTTCAATTTCTTCATCCTTTAGAGTAAAATTTAAATAATTTGTTATTACTGGATATTGATTATTACTATTAGGAATTAAATTAAATTGATCTAAAAATTTTTCATAATTTGGATAATTTGCAGCATAAAAATAATTAATTAAAGGATAACTTTCTTTTGATAAATCATTTAAATCAGAAGTTTCTTCTAATATTGATTTAATTGTTTCATCTTCAATTTCAAGTATTTCTTTATTATTTTTTATATAAATTGTATAATAATTATTATAATTTAAAATTGCATTTTCAATTACTCTATCACATAAATTTTCAAATTCATTTCTTTCATTTGGATTATTCATATTTTTATTATTCTCAGATATAATTTTTGATAAATCTGATATTATCATATTTAAAAAACATTGAATATTATTTACTTCTCTTTTTGCTAATTCTTCAATTAATATTTTCCAAATTTCTTTTAATATAAAAAAAATTGAATTAGTTTGTTCATTTCCATCAGAAAAATAAAAATAATTTATATTATTGTTATTTAAATAACCTAATATTTGACAATAATAAATACAAGAATAAAAAATAAAACTTAAAACTCTATAAGTAACATTACTCATATTTCTAACTTTTTTATCTTTATTAATAAAAAACTCATATTTAACTTTTTTAAATCCTTTAAAATGATTATTTCTTTCATTTTCAACTTCATTCATAAACTGATTAAACATTTTATAACTATTTCCATCATTTAAAAATTCATTCTCATTACGATAAATTCTAATATGTCCATTTCTTTTAATTAATTTATGATCAATACCTCCTAAAAGTTGACCACAATTTTTACAAGGAAAAGTTACAACTGGTCTCCCACAATTACCAACAGTATACCAAAAATAACAACTACACATATAAATTCCTTCTTTTCCTCCATTATTAATATATTTTTTAATTTGATCTCCAGATTCAATTAATAATGAATCATTTGGTTCTATACCTGGAATATATATATTTGATATATTATTTAATATATTTTCTGAAAGGATTTTTGAATATATTGTATTTTGTTTTGATAATGATGATATGAAAGTTAGTTTATGAGAATATAATAATATTTCATAATCTGATATTGGGAAATTTTTAATTAATGGTAATATTTTGTTTTCTATTGATGTTAAGCTGAAATATATTGATAAAATTTCTTTTGTTAATTTTTGTAAATTTAATTTGTTTAGGATGTCTAATATGAAATGTGTTAATTTACTATAAAATTCTTCATTGAAGTTTGTTATTAAATTTGATATTTCTTCATTTATTATTAAATCATAAAAATGAAATATTGAATTTTCATTTAGTACTTCTTTAATTTGTTTTGTTGATTTAAATTTTTCCATTTTATCATATATATATAATTTTCTTAAAGATTTATAATAATCAAAAGAATCATTTTGGATAAATAAATAATTTAATGAACAAAATACTTTTTCATTAAAATCAAAATCATTAATAAATAATTTTTTTTCTTTAATTAAATCAAGAAAATTTTGATAATTTTTCAAAATTAATAAATTCAATATTTTAAGAATGTAAATTTTAATAACTTTCCTAAATTTATTTGAACCATTTAAAAATACATATAATTCATTTTTTGGTAAATCTTCAAATTCTTCATCAAAAATACTTTTACTAAAATTATAACAATAATATTTTATATATGAAATACAATATAAAATTCCTAATTTATTATTTAAAATTTCACAATTTTCATTTTCAATAAAAATAACACATTTTTTGAAAATGTCAAAAGATTGATTTAAAATTTTATTTTCTTTAGAATTTTTTAGTTTAAAATAATTAGTAAATTTTATATCAAATAATGATAATAATATTTCATCAAGACAAATATTATTAGTTTCATTTAAAAATTTTATAATTAAATTATCTTCTTCTTCTTTTAATTGTGATAAAAATATTTCTCCAATTCCATCTTCATCATATTCATTTTCTTCTTCTTCTTCTTCATCTTCAATATTTTTATTATTATTATCATATTTATTTTTATTAATTGGACAAATTTGAAATTTTCTTAGAATTGTTTCAAAAATAATTTGAGATTTGATTAAAAATAAATTATTTGAACAAAGAATAGTTAATAATTTTTTTCTATATTTTTCCTTTTTTGATATTTTAATTTTATTATTTAATAATTTTGTGACTAAATTTGGATATTCTTTTAAATGAGATATTTTATCTTTTAAAAATTGAAATTCTTCATTAATTATATCATTTTCCTCATTTTCATCTTTATTATTTTTATTAAAATATTCTGATAATAAATATTGTTCATTTTCTTTTTTTAATAAATTAAAATATATTTGTAAATTTTCTTTTAAAGGTAAACCATTTTTACCAAATATTTCTTTTACTTGAATAAAATCAAATAAATATAAAATTTGTTTTAATGTTAAACGTAATTCAATATTTGTTCTCATTAAAATATTAGAAAAAACTTTTATTTCATTTAAAAATTTTTCAAAATTCTCATCTGAAATATCTTTAAATTCTTCTTTAATATTAAGAACACAAAAAATTACAGATTCAAATAAATTAAAGAAAATATCATTCACATATGCTATATTTCTATTATTAATTTTAAATATTTTTAAATATATTTTTGATATGAAAATATTCAAAAAGTCTTTGACATATAAATCTATAGAAGAAATAAATTCACATAAAGGATAAATATAATCTTTATATGATTCAATAAATAAAACAAATTTTGATAAATTTTCAATTGAATATTGTATTTCATCTTTTTTATTATTTTCATCTCTTGATAGGAATAATCCAAATAAAGAAATAAAGAAATTTAATATATTTTGATTTAAAAAGTTTTTATTAGATTTTGACAAAAAATAAATTATATAATCATTGAATAAAATTTCTTGCAATTTATTTTTATCTAAATTATTTTCTTTATCATTTAATATTTTCATAAAATATTTTTTTTCAAATTCTTTTTGTAAATTATTCTCAATTGTATTTTTTTCTTTTAAATAATCTTCTAAATTATCAAATTGTTCAGTTCTATATTTATCTTCATTTTCTAAATATCTTTCAATTAAAGTATTTGTATAAATATTTATTTCATTAAAGACTGAAATAATAAAAGGATAAGAAATTCCTAAAATAAAATTAATTTTTACCATTTGTGAAAATACATTATAATTTTGAGAAGTAAAATCAAATGTATTAAAATAATCATCATATATTTTATCAAAGTATTTATTGTTCATTTCAGCAACATTTAATAATTTTGTTGATAAAACATTATTTTTTTCAAGTTGAATTAATGTATTAATAAGTTCAGTATTATATATTGATTTCATGAATTTTATTATTACTGAAATTAAATCAACATCATTTGATTCAAAATTATATTCAGTAAAAATTTTTATAATGAGATTTGTATTTATTTTTTTTATTTTATTTATTATTATATTTTGAATTGTATTTTTCAATTTATCATTTTTATTTATAAATGTACAAATTTTTTCAATATATTCCTCATTTTTAATATCACTAAAATTAATTTTTATATTATAAGAAATTAATGTAAATGCATGAAATAAATCTTTTGTAAATTCTTCATTTAAATCAATAAAATTTTTATTATTGAATAATTCAAGATTTGATACATCAAATATTTCTTTGATACTAATATCATTTCCATTTAAATTATCAATGAAAAATTGTTTCCATTCAGTTAAATGTGACATTAAATATTCATTATGAATTTTTTCTTTTTTTTCATCATTATTTATTATTATTCTTTTTAAATGAATAATAAATAAAATTACTTTTGATTTTATATCAATAATATCTTTTAAAGTATTTTCATTACCTTCAATTACATAATTAATATGATTTAAATGAATACAATCATCAATATCAAAATGAAAAATGCATAAATTATATTTTTCATTAGTATAAAAATCTAATATTTTTTCATCAATTGCTCGTTCAGAAGTATATTGTTCAACAAAAATATTTCTTGTTTTTTCTTTTTTAAATGAATTATAATTATTATTTTCAATTAATTTTATTTCATTATTTAATCCAAAAACAGAATCTAAAATATTTGAAAAAGTATATATTATATGTTTATTACTATTAATTCTTTCTAAATATGATTTTAAATTCTTATGTTGATATTCTTCTTTAAGATAAATATTTAATATTTTTTTAAATTCTTCATTATATTTTTGAGCAAAATTAGAATTTTTAGCAAAAAGAATTAAATCTTGTGAAAAAGTAGGAATTATTTTTTGATAAATTTTATCTATAAAAATATTTAAATTATTATTCATTTTATTTAATAATTCATCATTTCTATTTTTCAAAATTGAAGTATCAATTTCAAATTCATTATTTTCAAATAAATTATTATCTTCATTTTTTAAATCAATATTCTTATCTTTTTTAAATATTTCAGATAATTGATAAAAAATTCCTTGAATTTCATCTAAATCACAATTAAGTAATTGAGACTTTAAATCAATTGTTAATTTAAATTCTCCTTTTTCAATTAAACAATTTAACAATTTACTAATTTGTTTGGACATTTTAACTTGATTTTTATTTAATAAATATTCAAAAGTAATAATATGTTTTTCAAATCTATTAATAAAAGGAGGATCTTGTTCATCAATTTCATTTTTATCTAAAAGAATAACACATCTAAAATTATCATTAACAAAATAATTTTGAGTATTTGAATCTCCTAAAGCAATTCTTGCATAATTACTATCACCAACTTTTCTAAAATTTTGATTAAATAAATCATATAATGAAGGATACATACTTGTTAAATTTTTTAATATCATTACATTATCACTACTCATTGTAACTTGAATTTTATTTAATATTTTTGCACTATAATAACTTAATGAATTATCCTCTTCGAAATTACTTCCATAATAAAAAGTATGTTTTTTATTTAAATTATCTAAAATTAATGTTATTAAAAAATGACTTATTGAACTTTTTGTTATTATTAAAAGATATCTACTTGTTGGATCTTGAATATTATTTTTTATACAATTCATTACATCATATTCATTTATTTCATTTATATTTGGAACATATTTTTTAAATAATTTTTTAAATATTTTTATTGAATTATCTAATCCACCAAAATTTCTTTCTATACTTTCATTTAAAATATTTTCAATATCATAAATTTCTTTTGTAAATTTATTATTAATAAATAATTTCGAAGCAGTTTTAATTAAATGATAAAAATCTCTTGTTCCATGAAATTCACTAATATTTTTATTATTATCATTTTTTTCAAAATCAAAAAAATTATTTTTTAATTTTTCTTTATATTCAAAATACGTAGAAGCTAAATATTCAAAATAAATTTTATAATCTTGAATTAATCTTTGCTCATATGATTCAGCAATTGATAAAGCAGTATCAATTAAATCTTCTTTATCAGGTTCAGTAATAGAAAGATGAATCCCTCTATTCATTTTAGAAGCATCTAAAGGCCAATTTGATATTCCAATAAAAGATATTTTTTCCTTATTTTCATCATATTCTAATTGTGAATGAATTACTTTTAATGGATTATTTTTTGATATTTCAGCAAGACCCATTTCATCAAAATAAATTGATGATATTATCTCATTTGATATTTTTTTATCTTTTAATGAAATTCTTGCTTTTTCAAATATTTTTAATATACCTTTTGAATTACTTGTTAATGAACCTTGATATGATTTTGTATAAACTTTAGGAAAATATTGAAAAAATTCATTAAAAGAATCTTTTCCATTCATTGATTTAAATATTAATTGTGCACTTAATGATTTACTACATCCTGGTTTTCCAATTATAAATAAAGGGATTTTTGTATTTAAACATACAAAAATTGAAAATAAATTTTCTAATAATGCTCTATTTTTTGCTATTCCTTTTTCTAAATCTACTTTTTCTGCTAAAATTTCTTGTATTTTTCTAGGAAAAGATTCAAAATTAAAATCTTCACCAAATGAATTTTTCATTAAAACACAGAATTGTTTTTTTAATAATTTATTAAATATTCTAATATAATAACAAAGGTAAATACTTAAATTAAGAGAATAAATATAAAGATTTTCTTCTGAATAATGAAATTGTTTAAAAAATGGATTTTTTAAAAAATTTAAAAACCATTCAAATAAAATTCCCCATCTTCTTACTTCTCTTAAACTAACAGAAGAAATTTCAAAATTATTTTTAATAAAATCCTGAGCATCAAAAATTGAATTTTGTGTAATATTCATAATTTTAACAAAATTATTATTTTTTGGAATTATTTTTTTAAGAATTTGATAAACCATATTAGAAATATATCTTTTAATATCTTCTTTCGAAGGAGTACCAAAATCAAAAACAAAATTAAGAAGAGAAATTGGTAAAGGATTAACAGAATAAACTAATTTTCTAACTAAATGTTTACTTTCATCATATAAACCAATAATTTCTTTTTCTTTAGTATCTAATCTATAAGGATTACAAGCAGCAATAAATTTAACATTATTTTTTATTTTTTTTCCTTTACAAGAATATTTTAACATAATTTCACTTATTAAACCTAATGAATTACAAGTATTAATTTCATCTAAAAAAACCCAAATATTTTTATTTTCCCTATTTTGACTTTCTTCAAATAAATTATTTTTTTTAATAAAATCAATAATATCTTTATCTTCAATTCCAGCATGAATATTTAAAGTATACATTATAATATCTTTTAATTCTGCAATAATTCTAATTAAAGAAGTTTTTCCACATCCAGTTTCTCCCATCATAATTATTGGGATATTTGCTTTAATTCTTAATGATATTAAAATTAATTTTATAAAATTATCTGATGTAAATACATATGATTCAACTATACTTTCTAATGTTTTTAATTCTTTTCCTTGTATTATAATTGGATTTTGCTTTCTTTCTTTTTCATTTATTGGATTATTTAAATTTAATACTTTTTTAACTTCTATTAAAAATTCTTCTGGATTTAAATCATTATAATCTAAAATATTTCTTTCTTTTTTTTATTATGAATATCTAAATTATAAAGTGTTTTTAAAAGATCATATTCATCTGTATCATTTTCACATGTTACAATTTCTGAAATTGATTGATTATCTTCATTTATAAATATCATACTTGGTTTTATATTTTTAATTGAAAATGATTCTTTTTTCATTAATATTTCAATTGCTTCTTTATTTGCAATTTCTAAATCAAGTTTCCCTTTTTGTTGAGAATAAGTTACATTTTGTCCTTTTAAAATATTATCATATGAACTTGTTATGAAATGTTTTGTTATTAAAGTTAATGAATGAACAAAAAAATATCTTATATTTTCTGTATTTTTTTTCAATTTTTTCAATTCTTTTAATTGAGCTACATTTAAATAAATTGTATTTGTAAAAAGAATTAATTGTTCTGCAATGAGATTAATATAAGATGTAATTTGATAAAAATTTGGTTTTTCAATATTTAAATTTTGAAAAATAAGATTTGAACATTCTTCTTGACTTAATTGAATTGCGTAAATACAATTTGGTGATTCATAATCACTTATTCCTATAAAGTAAATATCTTTTTCATTTATTTCATTTATGTTTTTTAAATAATTACAAACTATTTGAATATTTGAATATAAATCATCTGAAACTATTAATTTTGGCATATTATTTTGTTTTATATTAATATTTTCAAAAAAATCTAATATTGGAAATACTTTATGATAATTAAGAAAACTATTTGGAATTTCTATTTTTATTTTCATTTCATTACCATAATAAAAAATATTTTCATTTTGAGAATAATATTTTAAAATTAAAAATGAAAAAAGAAATTCTCTTAATAATTCAATATTATTTGAATCATATAAATCTAAATGTAATGCAATTTTATTATTAGTTAATTTTAATAACCTTTCAATAATTTCATTTCTATTAATTTCACCTCCTAAAGGAAAATAAATATATTTATATTCTTTATTATAATCTTCGTTTTTAAAAGAATTTTGAATTAAAATAGATTTTCCTAAACCAGAAAATTCACTTGAATAAATTTTAATATTTGGAAATTTTTGATTGATAATTTGATCATTATTTTTTTCATAATCAAAATATTTATGATTAGGTAATTTTTCAATTTCAGTAATAACTTCTTTAGTTTTATTTTTTCTAACATAAATAAAAAGTAAACAAGAAACCATTTTATTTGGATTTTCTGAATAAATATCTTTAAGAAGTTCAATTAATAAATGTTTTTTATCAATACTTAAATTTTCTGGTTTAATTAAAATAAATAAAACATTAAAATCACATTTTATACTTTTATAAATAAAAGATATTATTTCTTCTTCTGAAGTTGAATTATTACAATATAAAACAGTTTGAGCAATTGGGAAATTTCCAGTTAAAGATAATGAACAATAAGTTACATTTTTTTCAATATCTTCTAATAAACATGAATGACTATAAATTCCTTTTTTTTTCTTATCTAATAAAAATGCCTTTTTATATATATTTTCTAAATCAATAAAATTTAATCTTAATAATTCATTTAAATAAGTATTAACTGCTTCATACATTTGTATTAATTGATTTTCCTCATTTGAATTATCAATTATTCCAACTTGTTTTTCATTATTATTGTTTGTAATATATTTTAAAAGGTTATTTAAAATATTAAAAGTTTCATCTCTGGAACTAAAATTTTGAGTAATAATTTGATATAAAAATTCAAATTGTTTTCCATATATCATTCTTGTAATTGGATTTAATAAATATATTTTTTTAACTTCTTTATCTTGATTTTCTTTTATTTTATTTAATTCAGAAATAATATATTTTAAATCTTTTTCATTAATATTTGATTGATTAAATTGATCAACTTTATATCCTAGAGCATGTCCTTCCTTAATTTCAATTTCATAAATCATTTCTTCATAAAAACCTTTTGAAGAAATAATATTTAAAATCTCTAAAATTTCTTGAATTTGATTTATATTTTTTGCTAATTCATCACAAATTATAGAATAACCTTCATCTTTTTGATCTTTTTTTCTTAATAAAGCAATATCTCTTAAATCTAAAATCTCATCAAATTTTTTTATAATATTTTTATCATTAATTTTATATTTAACTATACATTTATATTGTGGATATGATGGATTTAAAGTAAAATTACTGGATAAGTGAATTTTTCTAATATGTTGTTTATTTAATTCATTTGGATTTAAATGATTTGTATATAATTCATGAAAATCACTATATTTTCCAGATGAATTTTCAAATTTAATTCCAATATCTTTGTAATTTTCTTCATTTACTATATCAATAAAATTATCTAAAAATTGTCTATCTGAATAATTAATTTTTTTCAATTCTTTAATGAATTTTATACATGTTTCTAATAAATTTATATCTGCTATTGTTATATAAACATCTTCTGAATCATCAATAAATTCTCCCATTTGATGAATATCATTAACATCTTTATTTTTTAAAAAATCCATTAATTCTGGTTTTTCATACATTTTTTCTATTACTGTTAAGGCTTTTGAATTTAAATTTGAATCTAAAATTTTTAAATTTAAATTATTTATATTGGTATTTATTGTTATTAAGTCATTTAATGATGAATAATTTTTTAAATTATCAATTGATGTTTCTAATGAATTTTGTATATTTTTTTCTTCTAAATTGAAATCTTTTAATAATAAAATAATTTTATGTAATTTATTAATTGTATTTTTTTTATTATTTAGTAATTTTAATTTTTCACAAATGTTTATATTTAAATTGTCATTTATTTCAAAAATATTTAATAAAATTTTAATTTCTTCCTCAATTTCATCATTTTTAATTTTATTTAATATTTCCTCTAAAAACTCTTTATCAACTTCATTTTCACTATTTTCATTAAATAATTTCTTTAAAAGAAAAAAATTTTGTTTTGTTTTTTTGACCATTTTTGAATCATCATTATTATCACTTATTTTTGTTTTTTTATATATTTCAATAAAAAATTTTGATTTTTTAAATAATGATAATTTTTTGCATTGTTCAGATAAAATATTAAAATCATTTAATTCATTAAGATTTGGGAATTCATTAATTGGTTTTGTTAATATATCTTCTCTTATTCTTTTATATTCATTTATTATACTATTATTTTCATTAGGATAATAGATAGAACAAATATTAATAATTTCTTCAATTTTTTCAAAATTTTCAAAACATGAATTTATTTTAGGTATTATCATAGAATATAATTCTTCAAGAATAAGTTCGTCACCTAATGTTAATATACTTAATCTACTTTTCAAACTATTCTCATCATTTAATTTATGCATCATTTTTAATTGTTCCATTGAAAAATTAAAATTTGTTAATTTAACTAATTCTTTGTCTATAATATTTTTTGTAGATTTAACATAATCAGCATTTTTAAATTTTTCATTAAAAAATCCATTATTAATTAATTCTAATAATAACTTTAAATTATTTGATAATTCCTTTTGAAAAAATTCATCATTTTTGATAACTTTTGTTTTTAATTTTCCCAAAAAAAATATTTGAATATCAGTATTAGTGAAATAATTTAATATCATTATTATATCTTTATTAGATAAATTATCTCCACTCTTACTAATTTTATTAATCATTATACCAATTAATCTATTATTTAATTGATTAGGAATAGAATTTAATATTAAAATAAAAATTTCATTCATTTCTTTATTTGAAAAATTTTTTTCAGTTCCTTTAATCAAATCATCTATACAATTATCATTATCATTAAAATTTTTAGAAACCAATTTAAATAAGACTTCAATAATTTTGCTTAATTCTGGAATTGATAATGAATTTTTCTTTAAATTATTTGTTTTATATGCTTTTATTAATTGACTTATAATCTCTTTATTATTATTTGAATTTGATTTAATATTGAATATATCATATAAAACATTTAAATGTTCAAAACTTTTTGAACATTGAATAATAGAATCAATAAATAATACATAATTCTTTTGAAATAAATTTTGATAATTATAATTATTTATATTAAATTTTTTACAAAATGTTTTATCTATTTTATCTAAATTTATGTGACTTATTAAGCATGCAAATCTATAATTTTCTTGATATTCTTCTTTAAAATTTTCAGCATCAAACTGAATAAAATTTATAATTTCTAAATTATTCAATTTATCATTCTCAATAAAATATATTCCAGTATAATGAATTGTTTTTATTAATTCTTCTTGAATTATTTCTATTCCATTTTTTTTTGTATATTTCTCAAAAATTATAAATAATTCCATTAATTTATGATAATCCTTCATATTTAAATTATTAATTATTTCAATAAACAATGAAGAAGGAAAATTTATATCATCTCTTTTCAATAAATATTCAATTAATTGACTTATATTATTAATATTAATATCTTCATTTGGTTTTGGACAATTTTGAAAATCAAATTCTTTAGGAATATATTTATTTTTATTTAAGAAAAATTTAACATATTCATTAAAATTTGAAGCAAATGATATTATTTTCTCAAATCCTATTTTTTCTTTATTTTCAAAGAGTAATTCTAAATTTGAACAATCAAGCTTAAATATTTCTGGATGAGATATTATGTATTGTGTTGCTTTTTTTTTTGATTTTATTCTATTAAAAATTTCATTAAATTTTTTTGACCCATTAAATTGATAAAATATTAAAATAAATAAATCAATATTAAAAATAATTGGAGAATTTTTAAGAGAATTTCTATAACCTTCAATTATTTTTATAGTTTCATTATATGTATTATTGTCATAATTTTTTATTATGACTTCTTTTTTATCTATAAAATGATAGAAAATTGAATTAAATATTTTTATAAGATTATCTGAAAGACCATTCGGAGTATCATTTTCTTGAATTAAAGTTAAAAAAAAAATCAAAATAAATTCATAATTTATATGATCTTTAATTTCATTAATAATTTGTTGAGTATCTTTTAATAAATATGGCATTAAATATGATTTTGAATTTGATAATAAATAGTCTTTAAAAATCATAAACTCTTGTAGATAAGTAATTTGAAAGTTATTATTAATGAAATCATTTACTTCATCATTTCCAACAAATCTACCAAAGAACGAATCAAATGTATATGATATTGAAAAAATGAATTTTATATCATTTTTTTGGATTTTAATAGGATTTTTTGAAATTAAAGTTTGATTTAAATAATTTAATGTAATTATAATATTTTCTTCTGATTTTTCAAAGTTTATATTTGCTTTATAAAGATAAACTTTTCTTTTCCTTAAAGAATTATTGAATGTTTTATTTTTTTCCAAGGTTTTTTTTTTTAGATTAATTGGAATTAAATCTGCCGAATAAATTAATTCTTTGTTGATTCCACTTATTGTAATAAAGTTATTTGTCATGATTTTATCATTAGGATATGATATGAGAAAATATAATAATGTTTTTGGAATTTCCATTTTTTTAATAAAAGGATTATTAGAATTCAATTTTAAAAAAAAAGTTATTTTAAAATTAATAAATAATTTTTATTAATTATCAAAAGTATATTTAATAATTTTAATTATTATATTTAATATAAATATTTGAGTAAAGTAAACTATATTTTATTATCAAAAAAAATTTTCATTAAATTAATATAATAAATCATTATTACAAATTATCTAATATGAATAGTTAATAATTAATAAATATATTAAAAAATTTTAATCAAAATATTTTTTAAATTATGAAAGATTTTTATCTTAATTATGCAACTAAATTTTTTATTTGGATGTTTTATTAATCATATTTTTCAATAAATAAAAAGAAATATGAATATTGAAACAGAAAAAAATAATATTAATAAGTTATAATGTTATTTTTGAAATAAATAAATTCTATAATTAATTATTCAAAGATAAAAAATAATTAAAATATTAATCTTTAATTTTTTTTAATTGTTATAAATAGATAATCATATAATAAAAAAAGTTATCTAATAGTATAAATATTTTTGGTTAATTTATTATTAGAAACTAAATTGAAATTTTTCAATAGAAAACTATGTTTCTTATTAACGAGATAATATTAAAAAATAGGTATATACATATTAAAAGAGAAATTTATATATAATTAAATAATTTATTGATGATTGAAAAACTTGAAAATTATTTCTAATATAAAGTTACTCGGATATATTCACAGGCCATTAAAATAAGGATAATATTTAATTAATAGATAAAAATGAAAAAAACAATTTTCCTGGTTATTATTTTTTTAATGAAAATTAAAAAATAATATATTTATTAATTAAATAATAATATAAACTAAAAAAATAGAATTTCGGCATATTGAATTAAAAGGAATATTGTATAATTTAATATCAATTTCCAAAAAAAGAATTTATATAATATCATCAAATTGTAGAAAATGTTTAATAATGAGTACTAAATTTTTATTCATAAAAAAAGATAATTATTTTTAATTTAATTTTTCTTTTATTTTTTTATTAATTGTTTTTATTCATTATAGAAATTTTTTTTATTTAAATTAAATTTTTAATAATATTTAATAAATAATTAATAAAAATATTTTTAATAAATTAAATTTATTTATATATATTTAATTTTTGTATTTTTATAATTTTCAATTAAAAAGTGATAATAAATATTTTGAATATGAAAATTCAATAAAAGAATATGAAAAACTATTTAATATAATTTAAAAATTAAAATGATAATGAGATTTTTTAACATAAAAAGATTGAAATAAAGATAAAAATTAGGATAAAGTAATAAATTGAAAAATATAAAAGGAAAGTTAACAAAGAAAGATAAATATTATATTAATTACTTAAGTAATTGGTGTGTAATAGTTTTCAAAACTTATTTTTATTTTTCATATATCAAAATAAAAATAAATTCATTAAATTAATCAAAAGTAAAATAAAGAATATTTGAATGAAAAAATAATTGATTGCTTATTTAAATATAAATTGATATTAAATAAAAATTTCAAAATTATATTCTAAAAAGAATTTATTTAATAAAATAAAAAAATTTTTAAAGAAAAATATCTTTCATATATATATTTTTTTATTATATTTATTTAATTATATTAGAAAATTTATGTAAATAATAAAATAAAGATAAAAGAATTTTAATTTTTTCTCTAATCAATATTTAATTAATTTCATTATTAAAAAAAAATTAATAATAATAATATAGCAAAAAATATCAAAAAAAAAAAAAAAAAAAAAAAAAAAAAAAAAAAAAAAAAAAAAAAAAAAAAAACACAAAAAAAAAAATATAATCCAAAAAACTCACAAAAAAAAATGTCCTCAAACCCATACAACATCGACATAAAAATAATCCAATCCTTCAAACAAGAAGACTATACAATCTATGAGAAAATTTTCAAAAACGTAGACACCTTAAAACAAGGTTCAATAGACAAAAAAGGTATAACAGAAATTCTCCACGCCTTAGGTTACCGTAACATATCTAATGAAGATGCAACAGAACTTTTCAACGAAATCGACACAGATAAAGATGGTAAAGTAACATATGAAGAATATTTAAACATGATGAAAAAAATATCAGCTTCTGAAGAAGGACAACAAAATAATATAACAAGAATTTTAACAAAAAGTGGAAAAGGAATTTTAAGAATTACTTCCGGTTCCGGTGATATGTCTTATCAAAGTTTTTCTGAAGAAGAAAGAGCTGCTTTTACTAAAGTTTTCAATGTTGCTTTAATTGATGATAATATTTGTAAAAAATATTTACCTATGGATCCAGATTCAAATGATATTTTTACTAGATTAAAAGATGGTGTTTTATTATGTAAATTAATTAATAAAGCTCAACCTGGTACTATTGATGATAGAGTTATTATTACTAAAGAAAATATGAATGTTTTTCAAATGGTTGGTAATTTAAATTTAGCTATTTCTGCTTCGAAATCTATTGGATGTCAAGTTATTAATATTTTCCCTGAAACTTTTATGGAAGGGAAACAAGTTATGATACTTGGAATTTTATGGCAAGTTGTTAAGAGAGTTGTTCTTGGGGAAATTAACTTGAAAAATTATCCTCAGTTAGTTCGTTTATTAAAAGAAAATGAACAATTGAGTGATTTACTTAAATTATCACCTGAAGATCTTTTATTAAGGTGGTTTAATTATCATTTACAAAAAGCAAATTATGATAAACCAATTAAGAATTTTAGTAATGATATTAAAGATTGTGAAAAATATATTATTTTACTTAATCAACTTGATAAAAATCAATGTGATAAAAGTGCTTTAAATGAAACTGACTTAAGAAAAAGAGCAGCAATAGTAGTTCAAAATGCTAAAAAATTAGGAGCTGAATCATATATAACACCAAAAGACATTTGTGATGGAAATCCAAAATTAAACACATTATTCACAGCTGCAATATTTAATGCTAATTGTGGTTTAGATCCAGCAACAGAACAAGAAAAAGTTGACACTGCAAAATTATTAGATGATGATATTGAAGGAGGAAGAGAAGAGAGAGCTTTTAGAATGTGGATTAATAGTTTAGGTTTACCTGAAGTTTATATTAATAATTTATATGAAGAAAGTAAAACTGGTATATTAATGTTACAAATATTAGATAAAGTTAAACCTGGGATTATTAATTGGAAAATTGTAGATAAAAAAGTAAAAAATCCTTTTAATGCTGTTGTCAATTGTCAAGAAGTTGTTGATGCTGCTAAAAAAGCTAAATTTTCAATTGTTGGTATTGGTGGTCAGGACATTAAAGAAGGGAATAAAAAATATATTTTAGCTATTGTCTGGCAATTAATGAGAGCTCATACTTTACAAGTTATAGGAAATAAAACTGAAGATGAATTAGTTTCTTGGGGTAATAGTTTAGTACCTGAAAATTTAAAAATTAAAAATTTAAAAGATAAATCTATTTCAAATTCTCTTTGGTTTATTAATATTATGAAAAGTATTGAAGCTAGAATTATTAATTGGGATATTGTTATACAAGATAAAAATGATAAGGAAAGTAATGAGAATAATGCTAAGTATTGTATTTCTATTGCTAGGAAATTAGGTGCTACTGTTTTTTGTGTTTGGGAAGATATTACGGAAGTTAAAAGTCGGTTGCTTCTGACGTTTTTGGCTTCTATTTTTGATGTTGCTCAAAGTTATAAACCACCTGCTTAAAGTTTATAGGATTTTTTTTTTGAGGTTTTTTTTAGTTTTTATTTGGTTTTTTTTTTTAATAAGAATTTTTAGATTATTAAATTTGTTAAAAATTTTTTTTAATTTTAAAAAATATTTTTTTATAATGAATAAAATTTTATAATTATGTTTATTTCTAATAGCAAAATAATCAAAAATAACATCAAATTTATAATAATAACAAAAAAAAATATTAGATAAATTTAGTATAAATTCACCTATAAAAAAATAATTTCATAAATCTAAATGAATACAAAAGATTTAAATTCCATATATAACCAGAATCAAAATTCAACTGAATATGATTTTCTCATATCGGAAGACAAATTTCAACTTAAAATAAAAGAACCATCAACATCTTTTTTAGAAAAATTAGATTCATACGACAAAAAATTATCATCATATATTCATAATTTAGAAATAAACTGTTTTTTAGAATATTTAATTTATATTTTTGCAAGAATGTATAATGTTGATACAATAACTTCTTATTTTATATTAACTTTTATTTATTTTGCTTATTTTTATAATAATTATACTTTTATTATAAGACCATTAATTCATGTTATTATAATTTTGATTATAACTTTATTATCAAAATCTTTTTTTGGAAGAAAAAGACCAAATGAAAATAAAGAAGTTATTAGATTATTTAATTGTAGAAGTTGTGAAAATAATTGTTCTATGCCAAGTGGTGATTCTATGCAAGCTGCGAATTTTGCTATCTTATTTTTGTATTATTTTGGGAATTTTTTTGGATTTTTTTTAGTTCCTTTTGTTATGTTTGCTAGAATTTTTTATTTTTGTCATTATGTATTTGATACTGTAATTGGAGCTTTAATGGGGTTTTTTATAAGTTATATTTTAGTTTTTTCTTTAGATTTTTTATTTAATTATTTTAATTTAAATATTTAATATAGATTTTTAATTAGACCTTTTTTTTAATTATTTATTCATTTAATTTAAATTTTATTATATTATTTATCTTTTATATTAAAAAATATCTGGAATGTCTATTTCTTCGTTTTCTTCATTTTCATTTTGTTTTTCATTATTTTCTTTTTCTTTTATATTTAGTAAAATATTATCTTCTTGTTTTATTTCTCTTATTATTTTTGGTTTTGGTGATTCTTCTTCAATATTCATATATTTATTTGTATTATTATTATTATTTATTTGAGGAATTTCTTCAGTTTTTTGTTTTTTAATAGTTGTATTTATTTCTTCTTCTTTTGATAATTTTCTTTTTTTATTTAATTCATTTTTTTCTTCAAAAGATTTTTCTGTTTGTTTAATTAATTCACTAATTTTCATATTTAAATTTAAAATTTGTCCTGTTAAGTCATTTTCATTATTGATACATATTTCATTATCTTTCAAATTTAAAATATTAATAATATTGTCAATTTGAGTAGAGACTAATTTATTATTTGTAAAAAAACCATTTAAAAATTGTAATAATTTCCATTTATTAAAATCACATTTATTATTTCTAACACTTATATAAATTATATTTAAGATTTTTATTTTAATTGATTCATTAATATAAAAAATAAATTTAGCATAAGAAGGTAAAATTAATAAGTCAATTATACCAGATAATAAAGATTTATTATTTTTATTAAAAGAAAAATGTTCAATATTAATAAAAGTTTCTAATAATTCTAAATATAAATTTAAAAGTTCTTCCATTTCTTTTTTTGAAAAAGTTTGAAATAATTTATCAGAAGATGATAAAATTGTATTACTATTATTTTTATTTTTAATTTTTGATTTTTGTTTATTTAATTTAATATAAGAATCTTCAATTTTTACTACAGTTTTATCATTTATTTCTAAAAATTCAAAATAAAGAGTTGGAAGTGAAGAATATACAAAATGAAATATAATTTCATCAATTATATTTGGTAAATATAAATGAAATGTTTTTATAAAAGAAATAAAACATTTCAATAATGAAGAATATAAAATAATATTTTTTAAATATGATTCATTCAATAAAAGTTTATTAAATATTTTACCAATTAATTCAAAATGTGAAATTAAATATTTTGAATAATTATCAAGAAAAAATGTTAATGATTCTAAAATTAAAATATTTAAATTATTATAAAAGATTTCATATTCTTTTTTACTTAAACCATTAAGTGTAATTCCCATAAATTGTTCATTTATTTTTGAATAATTGTTTATTACTTCAATATAAAATTCAAAAATTTGTTTAAAATTTAAATTAAAATACATATCTTTTGGAATTGATATAAAAATATGTTCTAAAAATTTAAATAATAAAATCATTATTTTATTACCATGTAATAAATTAGTTTTATTTATATTTTGAAGATCAAAAATAAAAGTAAAATTATTTTCTTCTAATTTTTCTATATTATCATCAATATTTTTAGGTTTAAAAAATTCAATAAAAAATTTCATATTTGAAATAATATTAGAAATATTTTCTTGTAATCTTAAATTTAATTGAGGAGATAATCTATAAAGTAAAATATATGTGAAAAAATATGTTTTTAATTCAATTATATTAATTTTATCATAATTATAAATAAATATTTCAAAAATCTGCTTTAAAAAATTTTCAATTGTTTTTTGATATGGTCTCATATTTGTAGGATAATAATTTATAAATGTTATTATTAAAATAAAAAAACTTTCTAATAATTTAGGTTTATTATTATCAAATGAAATTGTAAAAAGATTTTCAAAATTAGATTTTAATAATTTAAAAAATAATTGTAAAAATTGTGGTATTTGTTTTAAAATAACTTTATATTTATCATTATAACTCTGATAATTAATAGAAAATAATTTAAAAAAATTTGATAATGAAGATAATATTATGATTATATCATAATAATTGAAAATTGTAATATTTTTATTCATTTCATTTTTAAATGTATCATTTATTAAATTGAAATATTTTGTACATTGTTCTTCAAAATTAGTTATTTTTATAATTAATTTATTCATTAATATAATTGAAATATTATCTTTATTTTTTAAAAGTATTTGGAATTGTTCATCAATATCTTTATTAAAATCTAAATTAATTTTTTCATATAATTTATTTTCATAAGATAAATTTAAGTAATTATCTGACATTCAAGATAATTAATAAATATATTATTTTTAAATTCATTTATAAAATAAATTTTAAATTTTTATAGTAAAAATTAATTAATGTAAATTAATATTTTATATACTATTTTTAATTTATTCAAAATTTTTTTTTTTTATCTTTTGATTAATTTCATTCATTTTTTTTAATTTATCCATTTTAACTTTTAATCTTGCTTTATCAATTAAATAATGTTCTTCAAATAAGGAATTTTTTTTTTGTGATAATCCAATATTTTCCAAAATATCTTCAATTATATTAATAAAAATTGAAGTAGTTTTATCAATATCTTTATAATAATTTATTTTTAATTTATTTTTATTATGTATTGCTAAATTATACAAGTTTTCAATAATATTTTCTGAAAAAATTTTCCCATTTAATTCTGTTTCAATTAATTTTCCTATTTTAAATTTTTTATTTCTCTTTGTAAAATAATTACAAATCTTTTTCCAACATTCTCTTTCATTTTCAATTTTATAAATATAATTATCAATACTACAAAAATATATTTGATAAGGCAATAATAAATCGTTAGTAATATTATTTTTATTTATATTAAAACTTTCTTCTGTAGAATTAGAATCCAATAACCTTAAAGCATTAATTGAATTAGAACTAAATTTAAATTTATTTATTTTTAATTGTTTAAAATCAATTTCTCCATGATAAAATTCTTCCAAACTTGAAATTTCTTCTTTAATATTTTCTATTCCATTTTCTAAATTAGTAATTATAAAATTAATAGATAAATTAAAGAAATGTTTATTTGTTTTTCCTAAAATAAAAATTTCTTTAAAATTAAGATAAACACAAATAAATTCAAAATTATTTTCAAAAAGTGATATATATTTATTCATAGGTTTTTCCTTTTTAGCCATATTTAATATTCCTATATCTACATTAGTTAATAATTCATCTTTTTCAAAATTACATTCTCCCAATATTCTTGATGCTAATTTTGGAAAATGTTTAAAAGTATTACTTTTTATTTTTATATCATTTGATTCTGTACAACTTTTATTCATATTTTTTTTAGTAAAAGTTCTATCAAATTTTGAAGTATTATGAGTTGATGTAGTTTTTTTTTGCTTTTTTCTTAATTTTTTTTCTTCACTTCTATTTTTTTTGGAAATACTATTATTATTATTTTGATTATAATTTAAATTTGTATTAATAATTAAATTTTCATATGTTTTTTTCTTTGTTATAACTTTTATTTTTGGATTATTATTATTATTATTGAAAGTATTATTATTAAAT
>Ga0256407_10003274_pt1 | contig 29148 bp, 29 predicted proteins | sample RumenRJG_04DNA_FD_193489 | JGI IMG/M metagenome (GOLD analysis project Ga0256407, IMG submission 193489) | Bovine rumen microbial communities from Lethbridge, Alberta, Canada - RJG_04 | ecosystem: Host-associated > Mammals > Digestive system > Stomach > Rumen | place: Canada: Alberta...
ATTTTTCAACTGAAAGTACGCTTTATTGAGCAAGTGCGTGAAGAACTCCCTCCGGCACTTCGTGCCACCTCCCTCAATGATGGAGGCTTTATAAACTTTGTTCATAAATTATTTATTCATTCAAAAACCCTGACAAAACTAAGAAACAGAATCATCTGTTGTTTACTGTTTCGGGATAAAGGTCATGATTTGCAAGCCTGTCCCATGCAAGCTTTTCCCATTTTGTATCGGGCATACCATAGTTACAATACGGATCAATGGAAAGTCCCCCACGGGGTAAAAACTTTCCCCACACCTCTATATACTTAGGTGACATAAGCTTTATAAGGTCTTTCATTATCGTATTTACACAGTCCTCGTGAAAATCGCCGTGATTACGGAAACTGAAAAGATACAATTTCAATGACTTGCTTTCGACCATTATCTTATCGGGGATATATGAAATATACATCGTCGCAAAATCGGGCTGTCCCGTTATCGGACAAAGACTTGTAAATTCGGGACAATTGAACTTTACAAAATAATCATTTTCGGTATGCTTGTTAGGGAATGTTTCCAGCACTTCGGGTGAATAGTCATTCAAGTACACCGTTTTATTGTTTCCGAGCAATGTTATACTGCCCTTTTCATTTTCAGTTCTTCCGCTCATTCTGTTTCCTCCAATGCAGGATCATTTATACCGTTAGCCCTGAATGCCGCTGCCCTGTCAAGACAAGTACCGCATTTTCCGCACGGTCTGTCACTGCCCTCATAACAGCTCCATGTAAGTCTGTACGGAACATTCATTTTTAAACCTCTTGCTATTACATCGGATTTGTTCATATTTACAAACGGCGCTTTTACTGTAAGCTGTCCTCCGCTGCCGAGATATATCGCCTTGTTTATGGAATCATTGAAATCCTTTGAGCAGTCGGGATATGCATTTCCTGCCGCATCATCAATATGTATGCCGTAATATATCTCTGTACAGCCGTTTGAAAGTGCAACGCTTGCCGCTGACGAAAGGAAAAGTCCGTTGCGGAACGGAACGTATGTAGATACAGGCTTTCCGTTTGTCTTTTTCAGCTGTTCGGCATAGCTTTCCTTTGGTATGTCATTTTCAGAACCCTGCAAAAGCGAACAGTCCGAATCTGCAAATATCGGTGTAAGGTCAAGCTTTTTATATCTGACACCGTAATACTCCGCTATCTTTTCAGACGCTTCAAGCTCTTTTATGTGCTTCTGACCGTAGCTTACGGAAAGGGCGATAACTTCATCCTTTCCGTATTTTTCAACGGCTTCCGCAAGACATGTTGTGCTGTCAACACCTCCGCTGAACAATACAAGTGCTTTCATAATATATCACTCCCGTTATTCAAATCTCACCATTCTTTTAAGCTCATTGTCATTTTTGAAACGTCCTCTGAAGACAGATGTTTCCGTTTTTGCATCGGTATTCCTTATGCCCCTTGATGTCATGCAGCTGTGAGAGCCTCTTATAACAACAGCCACATCTTCCGTACCTGCCGCCTCAGATATTATATCGGCTATATCCTTACTGAGTCTTTCCTGTAACTGCAAACGCTTTGCAGCCATATCACATATCCTTGCTATCTTACTGAGTCCGAGTACCTTTCCGTTTGGGATATATCCGACATTCACTTTCATATCATACATAAGTGCGAAATGATGCTCACAATAGCTGAAAACCGTTATATCTTTCATAACTACCGCACTGTCGTCATCTCCGCTTACTTCAAATGTCTTTCCGAACATCTGCGCTATCTCGTGATTTGTGTAGGCTGTGCCTGCAAGTACTTCCTCAAGCATTCTTGCAACACGTTCAGGCGTTTCAACAAGCCCTTTACGGTCGGGATCTTCGCCTATTGCTTCAAGAAGTCCTCTCACATGATATTCTATTGCCTTTTTATCCATATTTCAGACTCCCTTCCTTTCAGGTTCCCATATGAATTTATGCATCTGTAACTGTAACCTTACATCATTCATACCGTTTTCACTCATAAAACGAACTATATCCTGCGGATTTATTTTCCCAAAAACAGGACTTATGAACACATGACATTTATCAACAAGAGAATACTTTTCTATTATCTCAGCCGCACGTTCAAGGTCTTCAATGCTTCCGGACACGAATTTTACGGTATCATGCACATCAAGCAGCTCAAAATTTTCAAGACACATATACTTTTCCATATTGCTTGACGGGAGCTTGTAGTCCATAGTGAAAACAGGTCTTTTCTCACGCACTGACAATTCCTTTAATGAAAGACTGCCGTTTGTTTCTATCTCAACACGCTTTCCGCATGATATGAGCATATCCGTAAGCTTATAAATATCATTCTGTAAAAGCGGCTCTCCACCTGTGATCGTTACATTATTTACTCCGGTTTTGATCACCATATCCGTAAGTTCTTCTGCAGGGATCATCCTTACAGGTGCATCGTTCATACATGCCCATAATGTATCACAGTACGAACAGCGGAGATTACAGCCACGAAAACGTATGAATACAGCAAGCTCTCCGGCGTGTGCGCCCTCACCGTTTATACTTACAAAAAATTCAGCTACAGGAAACATATTCACCCCTCCTCATATACAGCACAGTTATCAGGTGTTTCATAGACTGCCACAGACTTTATCGGCAGACCTTTTGAAGTAAGTATATCAAAAAATTCCTTTGCAAAATTTTCCGCTGTCGGACGATAACCTACTTCTATCATACTAAAGCCTTCTTCGTTAAGTGCATTTACAGTCGCCGGCTTCAAAGAGTTTTTTTCATATATAAGCACATGGTCAAAGCTGTCTGCAAGCGCTCTTATTTCACGTTTGAGATCACCGAAATCTATTATCATACCTCTTTTTTCTCCGCTCTGCTGAACATCCTCACCGTATGCATTTACTTCTATTATCCAATGATGTCCGTGAATATTTGCACATTTTCCGTTATAGCCTGCAAGGAAATGTGCGCTGTCAAAAGCTGCCGACGACTTTATCATATACATAAACTTTCACTCCAAATAAAAAAACAGCGTCTGAATGCCTCAGACGCTTTTAATCAAAATTAAAACAATTCCACTTTCCACTTTCCAAATTCCACATTTAAAAAATAGTATGCTCTTGTTTAAATAAATATAAAAATGTCCTGGTTTTTTTTACAGACAGGATGGCACAAACGAACTGTCCTTTATTTTTTTGTCAACTACTATTATAACATTATAGCCGTCTTTGTCAACAGTACTACAAAAAAATTACACCGGATATTATGACCGGTGCATCAGGAATTTTCGTATAAGTTCCTGCCCGTCAGCAAAAAAATGATCACAGGAAATATTCTCATCAAAGCTTTTTGATCCCTTGTATGCCCTTTCACTGTCGTATATCATATACGGAACAGCTTCAAGTGTCGGTTCGCCGGTACTCAGCGGTACTGAATGACCGCCCGTAAGCAAAAATCTGTAACCCGTATGAAGTGAATTCAGATTATTATACATAACAGCTATCAGCTTTTCATCAAGCTTTTCAATAAGTTTTTTCTTATCATCAAAGCTTCCTGCATATTCGAGCATATCAAGGTGTATAAACACAATATCATTATAGTTAAGAAGATATACAGCCTTATCCGCCGTACTTTCAAGTCTTGCCGAGCGTCTTATATCATATACAGACATACCCGCAAATTTTGCTACTCCACGAAAATAACTGTCCGAGGATATTACAGCCGCTTTAAGACCGTATAAAGACTCAAAGCTTTCCGCAGTTATCTTTTTTGATATTCCCCAGAGCCATATTGAATTTATCGAAGTTTTACCTTCTTCAAGTCTTTTGATGTTTATTGGATGATTTTCAAGGACATCTGCACTTTTCTTCATAAGCTCGTAAAGCGGTAACGTAAACTGTCCGTCAGGAAGATATTTTCCTATCGGTTTATTATAAGCCCTTTTCGGCGGATAAAGCTTTCCGGGATATTCCTCTCCGCTGTTCCAGACAACGAATGTTTCACCGCTTTTTGAAATACGGAAGCTGAATACATCATTCCCAAGAACATCATTAAGCGAAGATATAATATCTTTCTTTTCTTCAATCGTAATATCATTTATATCATATTCAGACATTACCATGTTTTCATATTCGGTATCACCTGTAAGCGAGACAAATCCGCACATCATGGCGGCATCGTCTTTTTTTAACCTCATACCGTTTCCGCACATACACGCCGCCGCACGTCCGGTACAATATTTTTTCGGCGGATATCCTATGACCGACCATGCCGCCGCATCACTGACATTTGCAAAGCTTGTAGGTATATTCTGTACAAAGCCCGAAGACGATTTTGACACAAGCATATCCATATTGGGCTTAACAGCCGCCGAAAGCGGTGTTTCGTCATTGTATGCCCTGAGCGGACGGTCGGACATACCGCTCAGTATCACAACTGCATATTTCATAATCTTCTGATCATTCCTGTCATGTATTCAACGCAATAAAACGGTTTATATCAACAAGCTTTTCCTCTGCATCATGCACACCAAGCTGATATATCTCGTCAAGTACCTCTGTCTTTTTACAGCTCCTGCTTATCTCTATCGGCTTTGAAGGCTCTATAATTACCGCATTATTGTTTTCCTGCTCAGAATAGCATATCTCTCTTTCCTTATTATACACATTTGCACGGTTTATCATAGCATCTATAAGTGCAGGATATTTTTTGTACTTGCTTTTGAGGTAAAACAGCGGAAAATCCGTCTTGTTCTTCTTGACATAGCTTCTGTCCCTTGTAAGCACGATTATATTTTTAGTAATTCCTTCATTTATAGCATATTCTATCGGTATGGGTGCGGCAATACCTCCATCAAGAAGCTCGTAATTTTTATAGTGAACTATTTTCGATACAACAGGCAGTGATGATGATGCTATAATCGGAATAAAATCATTCTTTATATCATCATTTTCAAAAAAGACCGGTTTACCTGTACGACAGTCAGTGGTACAAACACGCAATTTCATAGATGTATGTTCAAATTCCTTAAAGTCATACGGCAAAATATCACAGGCAAGCTCACCGAAAATAAAATCGAACCCGAAAAGATTTCCCGTTTTCAAAAAAAGTCCTAAACCACTATAGCGTTTATCAGAAGCATATTCCGTAAATATCCTGTAATTTCTTTTTATCTGTTTTGAAAGATATGACAGTGCATTGCATGCACCAGCCGAAACACCATATGTAACCGGTAAATAAATATCATTTTCCGCAAGAACATCAAGTACGCCTGCGGTATATGCTCCACGGCTTCCGCCGCCTTCCAGTATAAGTCCTACCATAATATCCACTCCTTTGTAAAGAGGATGATACATTTTTCGCTCAAAGCACATAGAAAATATTAAAACAAATTTATTATAAAAGATACATACAATATTTAAACAAATCATTAATAAAACAATCATGGAAATTATGCCGGATTTTTTAATATGTTCATTTGTGTAAATCGCCGTAGAAATTTTTATAACCTGTATTTACTTTACTCTTTGTTTGTAATATAATATACCTATCTTACTATAAGAAAGGAAACTGAAAATGGATATAAGAGAAGAATCACTCAAAAAGCATTATGAATGGAAAGGTAAAATAGAGGTAATATCAAGAGCACCCATAACAAATTCCGAGGAGCTTTCACTTGCATATACTCCCGGTGTAGCAGAACCTTGTCTTGAAATAAACAAGGATTACGAAAAATCATTCACTCTTACAAGAAGATCAAATCTCGTTGCCGTTGTTACAGACGGAACGGCTGTTTTAGGTCTCGGCGATATAGGTCCCGAAGCAGGTATGCCCGTTATGGAGGGCAAATGCGCTCTGTTCAAGGAATTCGGTGATGTTGACGCTTTCCCGCTTTGTGTACGTTCAAAGGACGTTGACGAAATAGTACGCACTATATATCTTATCTCCGGCAGCTTCGGCGGTATAAACCTTGAGGATATAGCCGCTCCAAGATGCTTTGAGATAGAAAGAAAGCTTAAGGAGCTTTGCGACATCCCTGTTTTCCATGACGATCAGCACGGTACAGCAGTCGTTGTTGCCGCTGCTCTTATAAATGCACTCAAGATCGTAAAGAAAGATATCAAGGATATCAAAGTAGTTATCAATGGTGCAGGCTCGGCAGGTATAGCTATTGCAAAACACATTATGAACCTCGGCGTTCAGAATCTTATTCTTTGCGACAGATCAGGCATGATATGCGAGGGCAACCCTAAACTTAATGAAGAAAAGGCTGCTATGGCTAAGATAACCAACCGTGAACACCTCACAGGCTCTCTTGCAGACGCTATGAAAAACAGCGATGTATTTATCGGCGTATCTGCTCCCGGTGTTGTTACAGAAGAAATGGTCGCTTCAATGAATAAGGACGCTATCGTACTTGCTATGTCAAACCCGACCCCCGAAATAATGCCCGACCTTGCAAAAAAAGCCGGTGCAAGAATAATCGGTACAGGACGTTCAGACTTCCCGAACCAGATAAACAATGTACTTTGTTTCCCCGGTATTTTCAGAGGTGCGCTTGACTGCCGTGCAAAAGAAATAAACGAGGAAATGAAGATTGCCGCTTCATACGCTATCGCTTCACTCGTTGATGAGTCCGAGCTTAACGAGGACTATATTCTCCCCTATGCATTCGACAAACGTATAGGAAAGACTGTTTCTGAGGCTGTAATTGAGGCTGCAAGAAAGAGCGGTTCCGCAAGACTTTAAAATAAAGTTTGACTTATTGCCTGAAATGTAATATAATATTTCCGGAGTGAGATAAACAGCTGCGGATGCAGTTCCGAAAGGACGCACCCGAGGAAAGTCCGGGCTCCACAGGGCAAGGATAACGGCTAACGGCCGCCGGGGGTGACCCCAGGGAAAGTGCAACAGAGATATACCGCCTGTTTTTTAACAGGTAAGGGTGGAAAGGCGAGGTAAGAGCTCACCGGCACACAGGAGACTGTGCTGCCCTGTAAACCCTATCCGGAGCAACACCGCAATAAAGCTTAACATCGGCCCGATGGCTTTGATCAGGTGGCACTGAGCAGCGGCGGCAACGCCCTGCCAAGATAGATGGCTGTTCACGACAGAACCCGGCTTATCATTTCACTCCATTCATTTATCAATTCAAAGACACGTTCATTCTGATATGAGCGTGTCCTTTTTGTTTGTATTTGATTTTATAATTCTAATAAAATATTGATAATATTAAATTTTACTGATATAATTTACAGCGCAATAATTTTTATATGAAGGAGATATCATCATGAAAAAACAAATTGCATTCCTTACAGCATTGGTTCTGGTATTTTCGACAGCGGCGTGTTCTACGGCTCCGGCTTCAACAGCACCGGCTTCACAGACAAGTGCGGCATCTACTGTCAAGCAATCATCAAAAAGCAAGTCATCATATGAAAGCAGTACATATTCATCATACAGCAGCAAACCCTCTTATGAGAGCAGCACATATTCATCATACAGCAGCAAACCCTCTTATGAGAGCAGCACATATTCATCATACAGCAGCAAGCCCTCTTATGAGAGCAGCACATATTCATCATACAGCAGCAAACCCTCTTATGAGAGCAGCAATACATCAAAAGCTGATACGATCACTCTTTTGGGTGAAACGGGAACTTTTACCGGAACTAAAAAGAACGGTATGCCTGTACAGGGCACATTCAAAAGCAAAAACATTACATACACAGGTTCGTTTAAGAACGGTGTAAGAAGCGGCAGCGGCGAAACTACAACTGTAAGCGGCAATAAAATATTATTTGAAAGCGGAACATACTACAATAACAAGATCAGCGGTCAAGGTTACGGCATGGAGATAGACAACAGCGGCAGCAAGCCCATAATAACGAAGTACTACAAAGGCAATTTTTCCAACGGTCAGTTAAACGATGATGACACAATATTTATTTCATACTTATCAAACGGAAACGGTTACTATGTGTTTGAAGGTCCCTACAAAAACAACAATCCGAACGGTACACTGAAATATACTTTATATGATAAAAACGGAAAAGACATAGAATGCGGAAAGTATATTAATGGTGAGTTCAAAAAGAGCAACATTATAGTAAGAATAGGTCATCTTCTCAAGAATGCTGCTATAAGTACAGTAAAATATATGCTTTCGGATGAATTCCAGAATGAGCTTACATCATACATACTTAAAAGTACAGATGAATATTTACAGAATAAGGTTTCCGAAAAGCTCTCGGCTATCGGAAAAAAGATAACAAGCTTCCTTGACTGAACCACGAATGCGGCATGACAAAAAACATGCCGCATTTTCATGTCTTAATTATATCCCTTATCATTGACTTTTTGGTAATTTGTGGCTATAATTTTATTATACAAAGTTTTTTCAGTCATACATGAGCAATATCAATCAAAGCCAATCTTGTACGCCTGCAAACAATACTGCAATAAAGGTACTGACTTATGGATACAAAAACTAAAAAAGAAATTTCTCCTCCACCCGACCAGAAACTGAGCCTTTTCAGCCTGACATGGCCGATATTTGTCGGTACTATACTGTTCATGCTGCTCGGCTTTATTGATGTACTCGTTCTGAGCAGATATGATGACCTCGCCGCTTCAGGTGTCAGTACCGCCAATCAGGCAACAGTTGTGCTTACGATAGTTTTTACCGTGTTTTCAAGTGCCGGCGGTATCATCATATCTCAATACTTAGGTGCAGGCAAAAAAGAGAATGCTTCCCGTGCTGCGGCTGTTTCTCTCGCTGCACACCTGACAGCCGGTATAATAGTAAGTATAGCTCTTATCTTTTTCAGTGATGCTCTGCTTAGCTTCATAGGTGCAAAAGGTCAGGTATTTGCATATGCACAGAAATATCTTTCAATAGTGGGTGGCTTTATTTTCATACAGGCTGCCGAAGATGCCATGACAGGAATAATGCGAAGTCACGGCATAACAAAACAGCCTATGATTATCGCTTTCTTTGCAAATCTTCTTAACACAACACTTGATATAATATTAGTTCCAAGCATGGGTGTAGAAGGTGTTGCAATAGCTACGGTAATATGCCGTTCAATAGAAGCTGTTGTACTTGCCGTACTGCTTTTTACAAAGATAGAAAAAATATCAATATTCCGTTTTCTTATCCCTTTCCCGTTCAAAGAAATAAAGCTGTTTTTCAAACTCGGCATTCCATCGGCTCTTGAAACTTTTCTCTACAATATATCACAGCTTGTCATAACATCCATTGTACTTATCTACCTTACAGAACCCGAACTTATAGCAAAAACCTACATACAGAACATCAGCCTGCTTTTCTACGTTTTCGCATTATCTGTCGGTCAGGCATCACAGATAATCATAGGTCATCTTGTAGGTGCAGGTAAATATGAAGAAGCTCGAAAAAAAGGTCTTTATGCATACAGAATAGCTCTTATCGTGACACTCGTAATGTCAGTAACAGGAATTATCCTGAGAGTACCTATAATGTCTATGTTCACATCAAATCAGAAGGTCATAGACCTTACAGCACTTATAATGATAATAAATCTGTTCCTTGAATTCGGACGTACTACAAACCTTGTTATAATCTCATGCCTTCGAGGTGCGGGAGATGTATTTTTTCCTACCGCCTGTGCAATATTTTCAAACTGGGTATTAAGCGTCGGCGGTGCTTATCTTTTAGCCGTTGTGCTCGGCATGGGTATATACGGACTGTGGATAGCAATAGCACTTGACGAATGTTTCAGGGGTGTACTTATGATATTTCGCTGGCACGGTTCACGCTGGCAAAAAAGTATAATCAAAAAGACATAAAAAATCCGGCAGCCGCAAAACAAAAGCTTGCGTCTGCCGGATCTATTTTTATGATATTACAGTACTTCAAGTTTGAGGGATTCATCATCAGCCGTTACATTTATGGCTGCTATCTCACCTGTACGGTGATCAACAATAGCTGATGCTATCTTATCCTCTACCTCTTTGCGTATGAGGTTACGGAGATCTCTCGCACCGCTCTTTCCGCCGAATGCTTTCTTTGCAAGATACTTCTGGGCTTTTTCATCATATGTGAAGTTTATGCCTTTTTCCTTGAGTGAGCCTATATACTCATTGAGCATGAGTGCGGATATAGCTACAAAATCTTCCTCATTAAGATGTCTGAAAATGATTATCTCGTCAAGACGGCTGAGGAATTCGGGACGGAGAAACTCTGAAAGTGCTGCTCTTACCTTTTCATTTGTAGCCTCTGCCTCGGTCTTTGCAAAGCCGAGAGCATTCTCCTTCTTTTCACTTCCCGCATTTGATGTCATTACAATAACAGTATTGCTGAAATTGACCTTTCTGCCCTGAGCGTCTGTCAGAACACCTTCATCAAGTATCTGGAGAAGAATATTAAGTACATCGGGATGTGCCTTTTCTATCTCATCAAAAAGAAGTACGGAATAAGGTCTGCGTCTTACTTTTTCGGTGACCTGACCTGCTTCTTCATAACCGACATATCCCGGAGGTGAACCGATTATCTTTGAAACGGAATGTTTCTCCATGAATTCCGACATATCAAGTCTGATAAGTGTTTCCGGAGTATTGAAAAGCTCCTCTGAAAGCACCTTTACAAGTTCGGTCTTTCCTACGCCTGTCGGACCTACAAATATGAATGATGCCGGTCTGCGTCTGGGGCTTATCTGTACTCTGCTGCGCTTTACAGCCGCTGCAAGTGCAGTTACTGCTTCATCCTGACCTATTACTTTACTCTTGAGCTGCTGTTCAAGGTCTGCAAGCTTATTAAGCTCGTTTTCCTGAACCTTTGATGCAGGGATACCTGTCCAAAGCTCGATAACATGTGCGATATCTTCTTCTGTAACATCTGCACGGAGTTTTGTTTTGTCTATCTCGCTGAGTTCCTTTTCAAGCCTTGCGATATCGTATCTTACAGTAGCAAGCTTTTCATAGTCTATTTCATTCTGTGATGCAAGCTCTTCCTCATTTGATTTAAGCTCGTCAAGCTTTGCATTATTGCGGTCAAATGTTTCAAGCTCCTTATTTCTGAGAGCGGCATGTGTGCATGACTCATCAAGAAGGTCTATCGCCTTGTCAGGCAAAAATCTGTCTGTGATATATCTTTCGGAAAGTATTACTGTCTTTCTTACTATCTCGTCAGACATATTTACTCTGTGATAATCCTCATAATAGGACTTTATACCCATTATAACATCTATCGTATCACTGACAGACGGCTCGGCTACCGTTACAGGCTGGAAACGTCTTTCAAGTGCCGAATCCTTTTCAATGTACTTTCTGTACTCGTTGAATGTCGTTGCACCTATTACCTGTATCTCGCCTCTTGAAAGGGCAGGCTTCATTATATTTGCGGCATTCATAGAGCCTTCGGACTCACCGGCACCGACAAGTGTATGAACTTCATCTATGAAAAGTATAACATTTCCGTCAGCCTTTACTTCTTCGATAAGTCCTTTTATACGGCTTTCAAACTGTCCTCTGAACTGTGTACCGGCAACAAGTGCGGTAAGGTCAAGAAGATGTATTTCCTTTTTCTGGAGTCTGAGCGGAACGTCTCCGGCTGCTATTTTAAGTGCAAGTCCCTCTGCTATGGCTGTTTTACCGACACCCGGTTCACCGATAAGACAAGGATTGTTCTTTGTTCTTCGGCTGAGTATCTGTATAACACGTCCGAGTTCATTTTCTCTGCCTATTATCCTGTCAAGCTTGCCGTCCCTTGCCTTCTGGGTAAGGTCTGTACAATAAGTATCAAGGTGCTTGCGCTTACGCTTTTTAGGTGCTTTATCTTCCTTTTTGTTCTTGTCATCCTTTTTTTCGGATTTCTTGGTCATATCGCCGCCAAAAAGATTCTTAAAGAACGGCGGAAATGCCGGCGCACCTCCACGGCTGAAATCCTCGTCCTCGTCCTCACTATTTTCAAGTTGGGCAGCATCATCATCGGGGTTAGCCATAAGCTCATCAAAGTTTTCGGGTATCATTCCCGACTCCATAAGCTCACCCATCTGGTTCTGCATCATATCTATATCTTCATCAGATATTCCCATCTTATTCATTATATCTGTAACCGGCTTTATACCGGCTTCCCTTGCACATGTAAGGCAATAGCCCACAGAATCCGAGGAATCCGCCGAATTAGATACAAATACAACCGCAGGTCTTTTTTTACATTTACTGCAAAGCATCATAGTTGACTTCTCCTTCCTTTTTCCTTGTATTTAAAAACGATTAATTTTCCTTTAGCAAAATAATAATTACATATTATTTTGAATATCATAACACATCCGAGCCGAAATGTCTACAAAAACAAACATAAAACAAAGCACTTATTCCAATAATCACAAAATGTTATAAACCGCACATATAAAAACTGTTATTTATCACTCTGATGTCTGTTTGTTTTCGTTTTCCGTTAAGTTCCTGACTTTTTTATCCGCTATCCGCTTTTCACGCACAAGTTTTATAAAAAGTGTAAAGTACATAACAAGTGAAAACATCATAAAAGCAGTTGTTACTGCGAGTAGAGTTATAGTCAGAGTCCTGTTTGTATATCCCCATAAAGCTTTAAGCACAACAAGCGTTATTACAGAAACATAGAATATCACAGTTGAGATCTTGCCATACCATTTCGCAGCAGGCGGTCTTATTTTAAAATTAAGAAGTACCGCCCCGCCCGAAAGCATGAGCATTTCCTTTACAAACAGACACATAACAAACAGCACTATATCGGGATATATTATATTGATACATACTACCAAAGCTATCAGAGTAAGCTTATCGGCTATCGGATCAAGTATTTTCCCGAGCTGTGTTACCTGATTGAACTTTCTTGCAATAAAGCCGTCAAGTGCATCACTTATCGCAGATATCAAAAGCATAGCTCCGGCAGCAATATAATTCTGCTTTAAAAGACATTTTGCCATAGGAAGAATTATAACTATCCTTATGAATGACAACAGGTTCGGAACTGTCAGATTTTCTTTGATATAATGCTTCATGTTCTGTTAATAATACCCCTTTCGTTATAATATAATAATGCAGACAAATACAATACTTACTTAGGAACGACCTGTGAAATTATAGCGTCTGGTATACTTATTTTTGATATCTGCTTATAGAGCAGTGTGTTATCCAGTTCCTGATTCCACGAAGCATAGCTTTCGGGAGATACGAATGAAATGATAAACGACAAAATAACCGCAAGCACCATTACTATCAGCAATGCTTCGACAATACCTACAGCAGCTCCTGCCACTCTGTTTGGCATTCCAAGCATTGTATGATCCATAGCTTTTGTAAACTTGCCTGCAATAATACTTACAACTATCATAAGCAATCCGAATATTATGAACGTAAGTCCCATTGATATTACCTTCAATACTACCGGCTTTATCATACCTTCAATTACAAACTTTATATCAAGATTCTTGATCTGCATCTGATTTGCAATATCTTTTGCAGTTATACCCAAAGACGAGAACGCATTCATAGTAAAGTTTGAAAGTCCCGCCACAGCCTCTTCTGCTATCTTAAAAGGATCCGTAGCAGTGATATTTTTTGTTGCGTCACTGATAGCAGAGGCTATTCTCGGCTGTATTGCAACATTGTACAACCATACTGAAATTGATGAAGCAAAAAAAGACGCTGCAAAAGCCGCAATAAGCGTTCCGATAAGATTTATTATCATATATAGTATTCCACGCTTATAGCCGGAATATATAAACAGTGCAAAAATGGCGACAACACCTATATCGATAAAAATATTCATAATACCACCCTTTTTTTGTAAATTGAAATTTGTCTACACGCTTACTATAACATATTTTTTTGTCAACTACAAGATAAAAAACAAATTAAAGGACCTGAATAACGGACTGTATATCCGTAATTCAGGTCTTTATTCACACACAGATCACTTTTTTGCTTTTATCTTCTTTTCGGTTCCGTTAAGAAGTCTCTGAATATTTTCCTTGTGTCTGAAAATTATAAGCAAACCTATAAGTAAAGCTATTACCGCTGAGACTATCACAAACGAAAGACTTGGTGAAGGCAGCGGTGATATACCAGATGTTATACCCTTATAATCAAGGAATTTAAAAACAAATGTACTGATAGGATACGCAGTTGCATTTACAAGCGCACAAACCGAAATTATACCTGATATCATAAAGAATATTACAAACAACAGAAGTGCACATGCAAGTGATCTCCAGTCAGTCATGAGCATTACAGCGGATGTTGTAACTACACCCTTGCCGCCCTTGAACTTGTAGTATATAGGGAATGTATGTCCGACAACAGCAAACAGTCCTGCAAGATACATAATATAGTTTCTGTATATATCCGCATTTTCACCCTGTACGCCGAACATAAGGAAATATGCTATAAGAACGGAAACAACGCCTTTAAGGAAATCTCCCACAAATGTTATTGCCGCAGGCACCTTGCCTACACAGCGGAGCACATTTGTAAATCCTGCATTTCCGCTGCCCATTGACCTTATATCCTTACGAAGTACAATCCTTGTAACTATTATTGATGTATTCACACTGCTTATAAGATATGATGCAAGTACGGCTATTATTGTTTGAAGCCAATATGCCGAAAAAAAGCCTGACAATTCTTCCAATTATAACACTCCTTACTTTTTATCTCCACGTTCACGGATAATGAACCTTATCGGCGTTCCCTGCATACCGAAAGTTTCTCTTATGCGGTTCTCAAGATAACGCTGATACGAAAAATGAAACAGCTCGGCTGAATTAACAAAGCACACAAATGTAGGCGGCTTTACTCCCGACTGAGTCATATAAAGTATTTTAAGTCTGCGTCCCTTGTCTGTAGGCGGCTGTACTCTCGCAACGGCCTCTGCAAGAAGATCATTGAGCATACCTGTCGATATTCTCATTGCGGCAGAATTAACAACTGTCACAATAAGCTCAAAAAGCCTGTCAAGTCTTTGTCCTGTCTTTGCCGATATGAAAACCATAGGTGCATATGACATAAACGAGAAATCAACTTCAAGTTTTTTGCGGTACTCGTTCATCGTCTTATCCGTTTTTTCAACGGCATCCCATTTATTAACAACGATTATACACGCTTTTCCCGATTCATGTGCAAGACCTGCTATTTTTGAATCCTGCTCGGTAAAGCCGACTGTGGCATCTATCATCACAAGACAGACATCACTGCGTTCTATCGCCATTTTTGCACGTATGATACTGTACTTTTCAATAGTATCATCAACACGGCTGTTTCTTCTTAAACCTGCCGTATCAGTGATCCTGAAATGTCCGTATTTGTTTTCTATAAAGGTATCTATACTGTCACGTGTCGTACCTGCTATATTTGATACGATACATCTTTCCTCACCGGTTATCTTATTTACAAGCGAGGATTTTCCCGCATTCGGTCTGCCTATTATCGCAACGCTTACGATATCATCCTCATCATCACTTTCATCATCTTCGGGAAGATATTCAAAAACTGCATCGAGCAGATCACCCGTACCGTGACCGTGTACGGAAGAAACCCTTATCGGATCGCCAAGTCCCAGATTATAGAACTCATAGAAAGCGGGATCGGGTTCACCGACTCTGTCACACTTATTGACACACAGCACTACAGGTCTGCCGCTTTTCTGGAGCATCATAGCGACCTCGTGATCTGTTGCGACAACTCCGCCGGTAAGATCAGTTACAAGTATTATAACATCGGCAGCTTCTATTGCAAGCTGAGCCTGTCTTCTCATTTGTTTGAGTATGATATCTTCGGAATAGGGTTCTATACCGCCCGTATCCACAAGTGATATCTTTTTTCCTCTCCATTCGCATTCCCCGAATATTCTGTCACGGGTAACGCCGGGAGTATCGTTTACAATAGCGACACGCTGACCTATGAGCTTATTGAAAAGCGTAGATTTACCCACATTTGGTCTGCCGACTATTGCAACAACCGGTCTTGCCATACTTTCCACTCTCCCTTCTTCTGATACATAAAGTAAAAAAGAGAAGGATCGCTCCTCCTCTGTTTCGGTGTAGACCTTACGGGCAATTAAGCCTCTGTTTTGATTACTTCTCTGCCGTTGTACATGCCGCAGTTTGTGCATACTCTGTGTGCAAGCTTGTACTCACCGCAGTTGGAGCATCTTGTAAGAGCAGGAGCCTGAAGCTTCCATACTGCCGAACGTCTCTTGTCTCTTCTTGCTTTAGAAGTTTTTCTCTTTGGTACTGCCATTGTAATTGACCTCCTTGAATATAAAGTACTGAAAATCATTCATCTGACAGGAGCTGTTTAAGCACTGCCAGTCTCGGATCCGTTTCCCTTGTATTGCAGGTACAGGAGCCTTCATTCAGATTTTTTCCGCACTTTGGACACAAGCCCTTACAGGATTCCTTACAAAGGAACTTTGACGGAAGTTCCAAAAGAACATCATCTCTCAGCAGAGCGTCAGTATCGAGCTTATAGTCAGGTGCTTCAATATGATCGTCACCGCTTTCATCGGAAAGCTGTTCAACGATTATATGACGGAATTTATAGGCATAGCTTCTGTCTGCGGCTTTTGCACATCTGTCACATTCAAAGCGATATGTAAAGCTGACATCAGCCTCAAACTCAACAAGACCTGCCCTGTTTATGACGGTTATATCCGCCTCAACAGGAGGGACAAAGCCTGTTTCGCCATAGCTGCCGCTGCCCATATCGACCTCTGTATGCAGTGCAATACGTTCATTCTCGCCTAAAAATATTCTTTTCAGATCAAGGATCATAAACTCACCTCAACAGAATGTTTTTAAAAAGCCATATTTTATTATAATAGTCATCGGCTGTTTTGTCAATAGCTTTTTAAAAATTCTTGACATGTCATTCTGTCTCCAGCCTTGATATCCTGCTTTTTCCAAGAACATAGAATGCATTCTTGTCACAGCAGCAGAGCTTTTTTGAATCGAGCGGTACAGATACACGTCCTAAAGGCTTGCCGTTGAAGTTGTATGAAGTTATCCTGTCTGCAAAAAGTGCCGCCGGTTTTTCTTCATATATATCAAGTGATATTATCTTGTCACGTGTTTCTATTTCATCCTTTTGCTCACCGTCAGCCTTGACTGTAAGTATATTACAGTCCCTTCCGTCAGGATTTGCCGAAAGTGAGAGAAGCATACCGTAATCACGTTTGAGATTATATGTTGTAAGCGTCCTTGATGAATAATCTATATCTGTTTTCTGTCCTTCGTCTACATTTATGAAGCATGCCTTCTTATCTCCGACAGCCACAGCATTTCCGCTGTCAAGATATTTTACATCATAGATATAAACGTCATCAAATTCATATTTCTGCAGATATGAGCTTTGTCTGAAATCAAGTATATAGATAACTGATATCATCTCGCCGTTTCTTGCCGACATGCCTGACAGTACTGCTCTTGTGCCGTTATTGTTCAGCGAGACCGTATTTACATAATAATCCGCAAATGCATACTCGTATTTTTCAAGATTATCAGTCCTGTACGCCGTAAGCTTTGAAAGATAGTCATCACTTCTTGTCAGCAGAGCATATATACCGTTCGCCGCCACATCAGCCGCATATATCTTCTTTGTTGATGATGAGCTGTATATCTGGTTGTCACGGTCGAATACGGTATAGCCTGTCGCATCGGTATTGTATATTATCCCGTATCCGCCGTTTACGCTCAGAACGGGACTTGCATATGAATGCTGGTTCTCCTGATACTTTCCAGCATTGTTATTAAGAACGGCAAGAGTAGTATCACTGCAGTAAACAGGCACACCTTTTATCAGGTCGAAATTGCCCGTTTCCACAACCGAACCCGTGAACGATATCGGATAGCCGTCACCGTCAGTCTTTCCCAGAACGTCATACTGGAACCAGTGAGCGATATTATCGGGCGTAAGCTTATCAATATTCATAACCGCTATTACAGCCGCAACGGAAAGGAACAGTATAAGAAATATCTTTATAAACTTTCCCGTTATATTGCTCGGTTCAGGCTCATTATACCTGTATTCCTCCAAAGGCACATCCTCATAGCTCATGTATTCTCTCTTTGCTCTTCTTTCATCATGCTGATAGCATCCTCTTCCCTTTGCCATTTTTATTATTCCCTCCTTTATTCCTCAATAAAACACACGATTAAGATACAGTCCGTCAGGTATAGCGGTAGGGCCTGCCTTTTTTCTGTCAAGTGCATTGATAATATCGGGTATATCATCAGGCAAAAATTTACCCTGTGCAACATACATAAGTGTTCCGACTATTATCCTGACCATATTATAAAGAAATCCGTCAGCTTCGACCGTGATATACACCATATCTCCGCATCTTGTGACATCAAGATTTTTTATCGTCCTGTGGAAATCACCTTTCTGACGTTTTGCATCTACAGTACAGAATGATGTAAAATCATGTGTCCCTAAAAAATGTACTGCCGCCTTTCTCATAAGCTCATCATCGAGCTTTTGCCAGTAATGCATGGCATAACCGCTCAAAAAAGGATCCCTGAACTGTGCATTATGTATCTTGTATATGTATTCCTTTCCATTGCAGGAATATCGTGCATGAAAATCCTCACTCACATCACAGGCTTCAAACGCCGCTATCTGTTCGGGCAGAAATCTGTTTAATGCGTGGGGAAGTCTGTCTGACGGTATGGTATGCTCTGTTTTAAAGCTTATACAGTACATATTTGCATGTACTCCCGCATCCGTCCTGCTGCATCCCTTTATATCAGGCTTTTCACCTATTACTTTATACAGTGCATTCTGAAGATCCTCCTGCACCGAGCTTGCATTATTTTGTACCTGCCAGCCGTGATAGGTTTTACCGTCATATTTTATCTTCAAAAGTATATTTCTCATTTTCGCATCCTATCTTACAACGGGCGGAAAATATATATTGCAGAGTATCACTCCCGCAAATATTATGACCGAAAATATAAGCGCCCATAGATCAAGAGCGGAAAAATTCAGTACTTTCATTCGTGTCCTGCCCTTTCCGCCGTTATAGCAGCGGCATTCCATAGCCATGGCAAGATCATTCGCACGTCTGAATGATGAAACGAAAAGCGGTATAAGCACAGGAATAAGTGCCTTTACCCTTTTGAATACATTTCCGCTTTCCATGTCTGCACCTCTTGCCTTCTGTGCATTCATTATCTTGTCTGTTTCTTCAAGCAAAACGGGTATGAACCTGAGTGCTATCGTCATCATCATGGCTATCTCATGCACCTTGATATGAAATACCGAAAGCGGCTTTAAAAGCCTTTCCATAGCATCTGTAAGGTCTGTCGGTGAAGTTGTGAACGTAAGCACCGAGCTTATCATAACAAGTACGGCTATTCTCACTATGACAAACACCGCATTGTTTATTCCGCCCTCTGTTATACGGAATATCCACCACTCACAAAGCACATCTCCCGAACCGTAAAATAAATTCAGTATACCCGTAAGTACAACAACAAAAAGTATGACTTTCATGCTTTTAAGGTACATCTTAAAGCTTATCCTTGTTGAAAGTATTACAAGAAGCGAGGACATAGTTATAAGCATAAGCGATATATAATTTCCTGCAAGGAATATGAATACTATATATCCTATGAGAAGTACTATTTTTGAACGTGCATCAAGACGGTGTATGAACGAATGCCCCGGCATGAACTGTCCGAGCGTTATATCTCTTACCATTTGTCCTCACCCTTTCATCTGAGCCTGAATGTTTACTATCTCATTGAATGCCTGCTCAACAGTAAGTATATTTGTATTAACAGGTACGCCCTTTTCTCTGAGCATCATCATTATCTTTGTAACCTGAGGCACACGAAGCCCCATTTTTTCAAGCTCTCTGCCCTTTGAAAAAACATTCTCCGCACTGTCGAGCATCATTTTCCTACCATGATCCATAACAAGTATCCTGTCAGATATCCTTGCGATATCCTCCATACTGTGCGAAACAAGAATAACCGTATTTTTCCTTACTTCATGGTATGACTTTATCTGTGAAAGAAGTGCATCTCTGCCGAGCGGATCAAGTCCTGCCGTTGGTTCGTCAAGTATCAGGACATCCGGATCCATAGCTATAACTCCTGCAATAGCTGCCCTTCTTTTTTCTCCTCCCGAAAGATCAAACGGTGATTTTGCAAGCAGCTCATTTTTAAGACCGACAAATTCAGCCGCTGCCCTTACTTTTTTATCAATATCCTCATCGGAAAGTCCCATGTTCTTAGGACCAAATGCTATATCTTTATAAACGGTTTCCTCGAAAAGCTGATATTCGGGATACTGGAACACCATGCCTACTTTAAAACGCACCTGTCTTATTTTCTTGGGCTCTTCCCATATATCCTTACCGTTAAGATATATTTTACCCTCAGTCGGTTTCAAAAGTCCGTTCAGAAGCTGTACAAGCGTTGACTTTCCCGAACCTGTATGACCTATGACTCCGACAAACTCTCCGCTCTCTATCTCAAAGCTGACATCAGACAGTGCTGTTTTTTTGAATGAAGTACCTGCACCGTAAACTAACTTTATATTCTCCGCCTTCAAAACTGCCATTTTTATCAACTCCCGATGATCTTCATCAACGCATGGACACATTCTTCTTCATCAAGCACACAGTCAGGCAGTTCAAAGCCGCAGCCCTTTAACCTGTGATTAAGCTCTGTCGCCTGCGGAACGTCAAGTCTGTGCTGTTTAAGAAGCTCGTACTTTGCAAAGACATCTCTCGGTGTGCCCTCGGTAAAGACTTTGCCTGAATCTATCATTATTACTCTGTCAGCAAGAACAGCTTCCTCCATATAGTGAGTTATTAGAATAATCGTTATTCCCTGTTCCTTGTTCAGCTTCATAACAGTAGATATGACCTCATCACGTCCCTGCGGATCAAGCATAGCAGTAGGCTCATCAAGCACTATACATTCGGGTTCCATAGCAATTATTCCCGCTATGGCTACCCTTTGTTTCTGACCGCCCGAAAGCTTGTCGGGTGAATGCGTCCTGTATTCATACATATCAACAGTCTTTAACGCATTATCTACCCTTTTTCTTATCTCTTCCGGCGGTACACCTAAATTTTCACAGCCGAAAGCAACATCTTCTTCAACTATTCCTGCAACAATCTGGTTGTCGGGATTCTGGAGAACAAGTCCTACCTTTTTTCTTATATCAAAAAGATACTCGTCATCTTTTGTATTCATTCCGTCAACAAACACATCGCCTGTTGTAGGAAGATATATGGAATTAAAATGCTTGGCAAGCGTTGATTTTCCCGAACCGTTATGTCCGACTACGGCAACAAACTCGCCCCTGTTTATTTCAAGGTCAATACCCTTTAGCGCAAATTCGGCTTCACTGTTTTTTTCATCATCCTCAATGGTATCATACTGAAAAAAAACATTCTTTACTTCTATAAACTTATCCATAGCAAGTCCCCTTACACTGTCATTCTGTTCATTGCACATTGCACATTGTACATTGTACATTGTATCATGACTGCCATATAGCCGTACTTCCGCATGGCAGTGCAAGACCTGTAGCTGTAACGTGCAGACCTATTTCTGAGCTTGAAACACTTCCTCCGAATCTGCTCCTGAGCATAACACCCAGAAGATATTCCATTACGGACGGTGAAAGACCTGTAGTATATGAATTAAGTATAAAGAAAACAGGGTTATCGGAAAGTATGCCCGAACAAAGCTCTACAAGCGAGAAAAGCTGTTCTTCAAGCTTCCATACTTCACCGCCCGGACCTCTTCCGTAAGACGGAGGATCCATTATTATTCCGTCATACTTATTGCCTCTTCTCTGCTCACGCTGTACGAACTTTACACAGTCGTCAACGAGCCAGCGTACAGGCTTATCGGAAAGACCGCTCAGCTCTGCATTTTCCTTTGCCCACTGAACCATACCTTTTGATGCATCGACATGGCAGACAGAAGCACCCGCATTCAGACATGCAAGTGTTGCAGCTCCTGTATATGCGAACATATTCAGTACCTTTACAGGTCTGCCGGCATTCTTTATTTTGTCGGCTGCAAAATCCCAGTTGACTGCCTGTTCGGGAAAAACTCCTGTATGCTTGAATCCCATAGGCTTGATGCCGAATGTAAGATCTTTGTATTTTATCTTCCACTGCTTGGGCATATTTTTATAGAACTGCCATGCTCCGCCGCCGCTTGATGAACGGTGATAACGTGCATGAGCCTGTTTCCACAGCGGATCTTTTTTTGGTGTTTTCCATATTATCTGGGGATCGGGACGTATAAGCACGATATCTCCCCAACGTTCAAGGCGTTCCCCGTCTGAACAGTCTATAAGCTCGTAGTCCTTCCACTGTGCTTCACGCATTGCAGTCCCTCCGTTTTTTTAATAAATACATTGTGCAGAGCAGTTTGTTTTCTGCTCTGCACAGCTCCGGCAATTATCACTTTTTAACTTCGAGTATAGCGCCTCTGTTGCCTGATGTAACAAGTGATGCATATCTTGCAAGATATCCTGTTGTTATCTTCGGCTCTCTCGGCTTCCACTCTGCACGTCTTGCTGCAAACTCCTCGTCTGTAAGTCTTACGTTTATAGTGTTTGCATTGATATCTATATCAATAATGTCACCGTCTTTTATAAGTGCGATAGGTCCTCCAACAGCAGCTTCCGGTGAAACGTGTCCGATAGATGCGCCTCTTGTTGCGCCTGAAAAACGTCCGTCAGTTATAAGTGCAACTGTGCCGCCCTGACCTCTGCCCATGATAGCAGATGTAGGATTGAGCATCTCTCTCATGCCGGGACCGCCCTTTGGACCTTCATAACGGATAACAACAACATCACCGTCATTTATCTTTCCGGCATTTATAGCGTCCATAGCATCCTCTTCACAGTCAAATACTCTTGCAGGGCCTGAATGCTTGAGCATTTCGGGTGCAACAGCTGAACGCTTTACAACGCATGAATCGGGCGCAAGGTTACCTCTGAGAACAGCGATACCGCCTGTTTTGCTGTATGGGTTCTCTGCGGTTCTGATTATATCTGTATCCTTGTTTACACAGCCGGCTATATTTTCTGCTATTGTCTTGCCTGTTACTGTGATAAGGTCTGTTTTGAGAAGTCCGAGCTTGTTTATCTCGTTCATTACGGCATATATACCGCCTGCCTCGTTGAGATCTTCCATATATGTTCTGCCGGCAGGTGCAAGATGACAAAGGTTAGGTGTATGTGAGCTTATCTCATTTGCTATATCAAGATCAAGCTCTATTCCGCATTCATGTGCAATAGCCGGAAGATGGAGCATGCTGTTTGTGCTGCATCCGAGAGCCATATCCATTGTAAGAGCATTTCTGAATGCGTCCTCTGTCATTATGTCACGAGGTCTGATATTCTTTTCAAGAAGCTCCATTATCTTCATACCTGCATGTTTTGCAAGCTGTATTCTTTCGGAATATACTGCCGGAATAGTACCGTTGCCCTTGAGAGCCATACCGAGTACTTCTGTAAGACAGTTCATAGAGTTTGCGGTGTACATGCCTGAACATGAGCCGCATGTAGGACATACCTTGTTTTCATACTCATTAAGTTCATCATATGATATTTTGCCCGAATTGTATGAACCTACTGCTTCAAACATACTTGAAAGGCTTGTCTTTTTACCGCCTACTCTGCCGGCAAGCATCGGGCCGCCGCTTACAAATATTGTCGGTATATTAAGTCTTGCAGCAGCCATGAGAAGACCGGGAACGTTCTTATCACAGTTAGGAACCATTACAAGAGCGTCAAAAGCATGAGCTATAGCCATAGCCTCTGTTGAATCGGCTATAAGGTCACGGGTAACAAGAGAATATTTCATTCCCTGATGTCCCATAGCGATACCGTCACAGACTGCTATTGCAGGGAACACAACAGGATTTCCTCCTGCAAGTGCAACACCTGTCTTAACGGCATTGACTATCTTATCAATATTCATATGACCTGGAACTATCTCATTATATGAGCTTACTATACCTATCATAGGCTTTGATATTTCCTCGTCAGTCATACCGAGCGCACGGAGAAGACAGCGCTGAGGTGCGGTATTAACGCCCTTTGTTATTGCATCACTGTTCATTTCTATTACCTTCCTTTTATATTGAATGTGTTTGACAAAAAAATCCGGAAATGCCGGTTCTACTCTATTATTATAAAGCTTTATTGTACCAAAGTCAATAAGCGGAACAAGTTAAAATTTACTTTGAACTATAAACATAAATTTCATTTGACGAAGCATATAATATAGATTATAATAAAAAATACATATTGCATGACGGGAATATATCATGCAAAAATAATTTGTTTACAAAGGTGATATAATGATAAAACTTGATAATGTTTCTCTTGTTTACCGGAACGGAACAGAAGCACTAAGAAACATTTCTCTCAGCATTGAAAAGGGTGAGCTTGTTTTTATTTCAGGTTCTTCCGGTTCGGGAAAAAGCTCTCTCCTCAAACTTCTGATAAGAGAAGAAAAGGCAGCATCGGGAACAATAAGCGTAAACGGATACGACCTCACAAACATAAATAAAAACAAAATACCTTATCTCCGCAGGACTATCGGAATTGTCTTTCAGGATTTCAGGCTTATAGGCAAAATGAATGTTTATGATAATGTAGCGTTTGCCATGAGAGTTATCGGAAAAAGCAATAAAACCGTCCAGAAACGTGTGCCGTATATTCTGAAGCTTGTCGGACTTAACGGCATGGAAAAACGCAGACCGAATGAACTTTCAGGCGGTGAACAGCAGCGTGTCAGCATTGCAAGAGCGATTGTTAACAATCCTGAACTGATACTTGCCGATGAACCTACCGGAAATATCGACAGTGAAAGATCTCTTGAAATAATGAAACTCCTTTGTGCAGTAAACAAAAAAGGCACTACCGTAATTATCGTTACACATGAAAATGAGCTTGTAAAAAAATTCGGCGGCCGTCTGATACAGATAGAAAACGGAAAAATAACAAGCGATACCAAAGTAAATGCATCTGAAAAGGAGGGCGGCAAAAAATGAATATTTCAAGTATCGGCTATCTCTTCAAAGAGGGACTCAAAAATATATGGAGCAACAGAATGATGTCGCTTGCATCTTTGGTCGTACTCGCATCATGCCTTATAATAACAGGCTCGGCTGTTCTCATATCATTCAATGTGCAAAGCGTTATTTCAAGCGTTGACAATGACAACGAAATAACCGTGTTTCTTGAACCTGAGCTTTCCGATGAAGCCATTCCCGAAATAGAAAAAAACATATCGGAAATCAAAAACATTTCCTCATACAAGTTCAGTTCAAAAGAGGATGTTCTCAAAACATATAAAGATACTCTCGGTGATGAAATATACAACGAACTTCAGGGAGAAAACAATCCTTTCGGAAATGAATACAAAGTAACTGTGAATGATCTTTCGGAATACAGCTCGACATCAAAGGCACTCAAAGATATAGCAGGTGTTGAAAAGGTAAGTGACCTGAGCGACGTTGCCGGAAAGCTTACCAAGCTGAACTATTTTGTAACGATAGTAGGCTCATGGTTGGTGCTTATACTCGCAGCCGTTACACTTTTCATAATCTCCAACACTATCAAAATGACAATGTATTCAAGGCGGTTTGAGATAAGCATAATGAAATCGGTAGGCGCATCAAATTCATTTATACGGATGCCGTTTGTTATCGAAGCCATGATAACAGGCTTTATATCGGGACTTATAGCATCAGCATCTGTGCTTGCACTTTATGATCCGGTTAAAAATGCTGCTGCCGGAATAATCGGTATGCTGAAAACCTCCACGCTTACACTCGACAGGATATGGCTGCCGACAATAATTCTTATGTCAGCTGCCGGAATAATCGCAGGACTTTTCGGAAGTATAATATCCGTTTCAAGATATCTCAGCAAGGAAGGCGGTGCTGTAATTGACCTTTAAAAAAACACGGCTTTTATCACTCATACTTACACTTTCTTTAATAACATTCTGCTTTGCACTTTCAAGCCATGCAGAATTCAACGAGGAAGAAAACTCAAAACAGATTTCCGAGCTTACGCAGGAAAATTCCGATATAAATGACAGAATAAAAAAGAATGATGCCGATATAACCGACAAGCAGGAATACACCGAAAAGCTCCGTGAGCAGATATCCGAGCTTGGCGAAAAGATACGTCAGACAAACAGCCGTCTTGAAGCTCTTGACAGCGATATTGAACAAAAACAAAAGGAAATAGATTCCCTTTCCGAATGCTCAAAGGATTCACTTACTTTACTCAAAAAAAGACTGCGTACAATACACATGGCAGGAAATGCATCAAGTCTTGAAATAATCCTCGGTGCAAAAAGCTTTTCAGACCTTATTGACAAGTCAGAAATGATAAAACGCATGTCGGAATATGATGATACGCTCATACACTCAATAAACAATGAAATAAAAGCTATCGCCGAAGAAAAGAGTGAGCTTGAAGCAAAAAAGGAACAGCTTGAACAGGAAAAGCGTGAGCTTGAAGAAGACACCAAAAGGATAACGGCTCTTTCAGACGAAAACAAAAAGCTTATAGAAGAACTCAGGAGTGACAGCGACAAACTCAAGAACGAGCTTGAAGCAAACAAACAGATGCAGAAACAGCTTGACGAGGCACTAAAGCAGTACAAAAAGGAACAGGAGGAAAAAGCCGAACAGGAAAGAAAGCAGCGTGAAGAAGAGGAAAGAAAAAAAGCCGAAAGTTCAGCTGAAAATAATGATGATGACAATGAACCTGAAATAATAGTACCTCATACAGATGACCGTTATGTATGGCCGTGTCCGGGCTTTACCTACCTTACATCTACCTTTGAAGAATGGCGTGGAGAGAACAATCATGGTGCTATAGATATTGCCGATGCCGGAATATACGGTGCACAGGTCGTTGCCTGCTATGACGGAGTTGTATTTTCAATGAACGATACCTGTGAACATGACTGGGGCAAGGATTCAAGCTGCGGCTGCGGAGGCGGTTACGGCAACTATGTTATGATAGATCACGGCAACGGTAAAATCTCCATATACGGACATCTTTCTGATGTTATCGTTGAAAGCGGTCAGGAAGTCCGTGCAGGTCAGCTTATAGGTCATGTGGGTTCAACAGGCTATTCAACAGGCCCTCACCTTCACTTTGAAACTCAGTACAACTGGGTAAGATATGATCCTATGACAGAATTTTAAAATAATTCATAATTCACAATGCATAATGCATAATGCATAATTAAAAGCAGCACACACTCCTTGTATTTTATACGCAGAGTGTGTGCTGTTTTTTACTTCATGGTCTGAGCAGACAAATAAAGCTTATAACGCCGTTATTATAATTTGCGTGTATCGTTCCTTTATACATCTTTACTATTGATTCAGCAATCGAAAGCCCTATTCCATAACCGCCCTTGTCACTGTTGTGCGACTTATCCTCACGGTAAAAACGATCAAAAAATCTGTTGCAGTCAACGCCTTCGCCGTCTTTATAATCATTTGAAACAACAAGCCGTATGTTTTTGCCCTTCAGCGAAAGGGTTGTTTTTATGGTACCTTTTTCATCACAGTATTTTATTGCATTGTCTATCAGGAGTGCGGCAAGCTGGTTTATCTGCCCTTTATTTGCTTTCATCATTATTCCGTCGGCTATGTCGGTTTCCATCTTTTTATCTGCCTGCTGTGCTATTGACGAAAGACTCTCGACTGCTTCTCTGACCTCTGCCGATACATCGGTATCAACAAAATGTTCCTCATTGGGCTTTTCGTCCGCACGGGCTATGAGTATAAGATTCTGTATCAGCTTTGTCATGTTATCGGTCTGTCTTAATGTCGAGGTGTTCCACTCATTTTCGCCGTTTATCATCATGTCAAGCTCTGTATTCGCCCGTATGACTGCCAGCGGCGTTTTAAGCTCGTGTCCCGCATTGGTTATAAACTGCTTCTGCCTCTCGGCATTTCTTATTTCCGGCTTTATCATGTGCTTTGAAATAATGTAAACAAGCAGGTACATTACTATACCGCCAAATGCCACAAGTATCAGAATAATATTCATAAGCCGTTCCAATGAATTAAGATGCTGTGTACAGTCAAGGAAAACAATAAGCTTTACTCCATCAGCCCCCTCCATATCCACCATCTTATAGAAATAATGTCCTTCGGAACCGTACATAATATTTTTCCTCAGTGCTTTTCTTCCGTACTGTTCCGCCTTTTCCTCGGTAACAGATGCTATATTGGAAATATTAGCCGTTAAAAATTCTCCTTCATCAGTGAACCATACAGAAAAATATCTTGTAAAGAAACGCATTTCGGGAGATGTATCAATACCTGTTCCGAAAAAGTTCTCCATTGTTTTATCAAATTCATTTTCGGGAATAAAATCCTTGTTGTCAAGCCATTTATAATTATTCTCCGATATATCTCCGCCGTTCTCTACTATATAATTAAGCACAGAATGTATCTGTTTCGTTATACTGTAAAAATCAACAAAGAATATAAGCATACTTATAATTATCATAACAGCCATAAATGAAATGAATGACACAAGAGTAAACTTTCTTCTTAACTTTTTTATAGCCTGTTTATTCATAGATACTTCACCCCTTTATAATGCGTAATTAACAGTACGTTATACATTTTTATTTCAGACAAAAACCTTCACTGCTGTTTCCTTCAATATTTGCAGATGATGCTATGGCTTTGAGCTTTCTTTTAAGATAAGACACATACAACCATACAGTTTCAGGTTTTGCATCAGTGTCATTATTCCATACATGCTCAAGAAGATAATTCGTGTCAAGATAACGGTTTGCATTTATAATGAATGTCTGCATAAGCTCAAATTCCTTGACGGAAAGCCTTACAGTATTTTCCGAACCAAGCTCAAACGATGCCGATTTCAGCAAAAGATCATTGTATTTAAGATCTTCCGTCGAATACTGAGCCTTTCTCCTTGTAAGTGCCCTTACCCTTGCAAGAAGTTCTTTTATTGCAAACGGCTTTGTAAGAGCCTGTTCAGTATCTTCTTAAAATAATACGAATAAAAGCGATAGAGAACATTTGAAAAGAATTATGAAGAAGTCTTTCAGCGTTTTTCCAAAGCCT
>Ga0256407_10003276_pt1 | contig 29142 bp, 14 predicted proteins | sample RumenRJG_04DNA_FD_193489 | JGI IMG/M metagenome (GOLD analysis project Ga0256407, IMG submission 193489) | Bovine rumen microbial communities from Lethbridge, Alberta, Canada - RJG_04 | ecosystem: Host-associated > Mammals > Digestive system > Stomach > Rumen | place: Canada: Alberta...
AACGCTTATTGAAGGAAAACCTTGAAAAGGGTAATCCTGCCGATAAAGCGGTTCTTCCTAACCACGATAACCTTCGCGGAAAGGAGGAATACAAGTGAAGAAACAGTCAGAAAAAAACCTCACCATTGAGGAATACGAGCTCTGTAACAAGCTTAAGAGTATGCGCTTCTCCGGTATGGCGGCGGAACTCGAAAGAGTATTTGCCGATCCCAATGCGGACCTTATGGCCTTTAATGACAAGATACAGCGCATAGTCGATGCCGAATGGGACCTGCGGTATACCAAGAAACTCAACCGTTTCATCAAAAAAGCGACCCTGAAATATGCAACAGCGGATCTTGATGATTCCATATATGATCCTGCCCGGCAGCTCGACACCGGTATCATCGAAGTCCTGGCGCAGTGCGAATGGATCGATCAGGGCAAGAACCTTGTCATAACCGGTAAAACAAGCTCAGGTAAGAGTTACCTCGCCAATGCACTTGCCATATGTGCGCTAAAACAGTTCAAGACTGTAAGATACTTCAAAGCCAGCGGCCTTATCAATGAACTGGCCAAGGCCGAGAAGCTTGGTGAGTATCCCGAGACTCTCAGCCAGATGTCATCGTATGACCTTCTTGTTGTAGATGATTTCGGGCTGATGAATCTGGATCTCGACAAATGCCGGAACCTTTTTGAGGTATTCGACTGCAGGGATCCGTACAAATCAATACTTCTGGTATCACAGATACCGGTCAATGCCTGGTATGATATCTTTTCCGATCATACCTACGCAGAGGCGAGCCTTGCTCGCGTCCTCAATGAATCATACCGTCTGGAAATGAACGGAAAGAACATGAGGAATTTCGAACCTATAAACAAACGTAAAAACGGATAGCGCACCGTTGGAGCGAATCGCTTGTACCGCTTATGCGGTACAGGCGTACCGTTTATCCGAATTGTGCATTTGAAGTGAATCACGACTTTTCATGTGATATAATGAGACAATGAAACCATCACTATATCTTTCACAATCATATCAGGATTCATGGAGCGACTATCAAAGGTCACTTAAGTCGCCTTCATTTCCGGTCTGGGATTATATCATCCTGACAGCATCCAACGAACATCAGGCAGATAGCTTCCGCATTCAGATAAACAGCCGGCGCGATCATATTCCGGAAAGGACCAAGATCGCCATCATACCCGATGAGGGTGGTGTCAGAGTGGGCAGCGGCGGAGCAACCCTGTCTGTAGTAAAGTATCTTCATGAGCAGGAGCATTCCCTTTCGGGACTTCGTGTTCTTGTCATACATTCCGGAGGAGACAGTAAACGTGTTCCGCAGTACAGCGCTTTGGGCAAACTGTTTTCACCGGTCCCGCATCAGCTTCCCGACGGAAGGAGCAGTACTTTATTCGATGAATTTCTTATTGCTACCTCCGCGGTACCGGGAAGGATGCATGAAGGGATGCTGATCCTTGCGGGCGATGTGCTTCTCTTGTTCAATCCGCTTCTTATAGACTGGAACGGGTCGGGCGCGGCCGCTATAAGCTTCAAGGAAGATGTCATGACCGGGAAAGACCATGGGGTTTTTCTCAGGGGACAGGATGGGAATGTAAGGAGTTTTCTTCACAAGCAGAGCGTTGAAATGTTAAAGAATGTCGGCGCCGTGAATGACAGCAATGCTGTCGATATAGATACGGGTGCGGTTCTTTTCGGAACAGATATATTAAACAGTCTCTGGCAGCTGATATCTTCTGACGGGCTATTTGACGAAGAAAAGTACAAAAGCATGGTCAACGATAAAGCCCGGCTCAGTCTGTACGGGGATTTCCAGTACCCGCTTGCCACGGACAGTACACTTGAACAGTTTTTTAATGAGAAACCGGAAGGAGAAGACGGCCCGCAGCTTCGCACGTGCCGTGAAAAAATATGGAATGCGCTTCGTCCGTACAGGATGAAACTGCTCCGCCTTGCTCCGGCCAAATTCATTCACTTTGGCACAACACGTGAGATCATGGATCTGATGAGCGAGGGCGTGGATAATTACAGGGAACTCGGTTGGAGCCGCGTGGTAAACAGTTCTCTTGAGCATTGTGCCGGTTACAATTCGGTATTAAATCCCGGAGCATCTGTCGGAGAAAGGACTTATCTCGAAGTGTCATATGTTCATGCTGATGCCAGGATAGGGAACAATTGTGTCCTGTCATATATAGATATCCATGACGAGACGATACCGGATAATGTCGTGATCCATGGACTGAAACAAAGCAACGGGAAGTTTGTTGTCAGGATATTCGGAACGGATGATAATCCGAAACAGGATCTGCTGTTCGGGAAAAAGCTTTACGGAGAATTATGGAAAGATCACGAAGAGCACAATCTCTGGAATGCACACATCTATCCTGAAAAGAACACAATCCCGGAAGCGGTAGAGGCAGCGCTTGAGATATACAGATCCATAATGGATCATAGACCTCTTTTGACGGGAAAATCAATGGCTGACGGGTTCGCCGATGCCGATCCCAAGGCGATAATCGATTGGAACAAGCGGATGGAAGAGCTGGTTGCGATGAACGATATTGCGGTACTCATCAGTGAAGGCGCTCCTGCAAATGAGGCGTATCTTCCGGGACCGTTATCAAAGATACAGCAGCAGTGGCTTGACCGAAGACTTCAAACGTCCGGCTTTGGCGAGAAAATGCGTTATCATTATTACATAGGCACGGCACTTCACGACGAAACGCAGGTTAGCAAAGCATTTTCGGTCCTTTCCGAATCGATCCTGTCTACAGCGCTGGAGGGGCTGAAGGAGAACACCGATGCAAAGATCATATATGATGAGCATACGGTAAGACTCCCTCTTCGTGTGAACTTCGGCGGAGGTTGGTCAGACACACCTCCATACTGCAATGAAAACGGAGGAACCGTATTAAATGCTGCTATCCTAATAGGAGGGAAACGTCCGGTAAAGGTAACTCTCAGAAAACTTCCGGAATACAAGGTGATATTCGAATCTGCAGATATGGATGTTCACGGTGAGTTTGTTGATATCGATCAGCTAAGGGCAGTAGGCGATCCTTTTGATCCTTTTGTTCTTCAGAAATCAGCTTTTCTTGCATGTGGGGTCATACCGGCAAAAGGAGGAGACCTTGAAAGCGTATTAAAAAGACTCGGCGGCGGTATCTGGATGGATACTGAAGTTACCGGAGTGCCGAAAGGATCCGGACTGGGGACGAGTTCCATACTTGCAGCTTCATGTGTTAAAGCATTGTTTGAGTTTCTCGGAGTAAAGCACACAGAGGAAGATATTTATTCACATGTACTGGCAATGGAACAGATAATGTCTACCGGTGGCGGATGGCAGGATCAGGTCGGAGGTGTTACTGACGGGATAAAATACATTACCAGCAGACCGGGTCTTGTCCAGTCTTTAAATGTCAGACATATCACCCTTGATCCGAAGACACAAGATGAGCTCAACAGTCGTTTTACCCTTATATATACAGGCCAGCGAAGGCTTGCAAGAAACCTTCTGCGCGATGTGGTCGGAAGATATATCGGGAACGAGAAGGATACAGTCCATGCACTGTATGAGATACAGCGAAATGCGACGTTGCAGAGATTTGAGCTTGAGCGCGGCAATATCGATGCTTTTGCGGAACTTCTGGACCAGCACTGGGAACTTTCCAAGATGATAGACAGCGGATCCACCAATACGCTCATCGACCAGATATTTGATTCGTGTAGTGACCTTCTTGCAGGGAAGATGATATGCGGCGCCGGCGGAGGAGGATTCCTTCAGGTCATACTGAAAAAGGGCGTCACCGGAAAAGATCTGCAGAAAAGACTAAAGAGCGTGTTTGCCGATACGGAGATCGGTGTCTGGGACTGTGAACTGGTATGACAAGTAATTAAGATATACAACTAGTACGATGGCGAAAGGAGATCTTTCAAAATGAGAACGAAGAAAATCATGTGTATTATATTGGCAATGACGATGATGATTTTATCGGCCTGCGCAAGCGTCACGGTAAATAACAAAGTACAGCCTGCTGGAGATGCAATAAACGAGGCTTCCGATATAGTTGACGGTGAAACCGTTCAAGCCGGTGAAGCCGATTTGGAAGAAGAGGCCACGGATGCGGCAAAGCCTGTCTACAAGCTTGTCAAACAGTATTTCAGCCGGGATTACGAAGGCACGAACAAGACCGACGGGGATGGAGAGCCCCTGGAAGGGAAAGAAGTCTATGACGGTACAAACCAAACAATAATGCTGGCTGATGAAAGCAAAGAACTGTATCCGGATCTTTATGAGAGCTTAAACGGTGATGCCAAAAAAGAAATAGATGCGGCAAAAAAATACTCCGATTCAATGATCAGCCAGGCAAACGAGGATGCTGACAGTTCAGTTACTGATAAGCGCCCTTTCATTGGTCCCTGGACAGATTATGTACATGAAAACATTATCCGTGCGGACAGAAACGTAATAAGCTATACACGTGATTTTTCAAGCTTTTCAGGAGGAGCCCATGGTATCTACGGAAGAAGCGGTATCACATATGATGTAAAGACGGGTAAAAGACTTGTTCTGGCAGACGTCGTTGATACTACAAAGGACAGCCTTGTGAGCGTGCTCAAGGAAAAGCTCCTTAAGATGGGCGAAGAGAGGAACGATGGAGATGAGGATGTCTTCTTCGATCTTGATGAGACACTGGGGGGATACAGCCTTACCGTGCAGAATGATCCTGCAAACTATTACGAACAATCCGCCGAGGAAGCTGAGATGGACGAAGACGCTGAACCGGAAACAGGATTTGTCTGGTATCTTGGATATGACGGCGTTCATTTTTACTTCGGGCCTTACGAACTTGCGGCTTATGCTTTGGGAGACTGGGAGGTTATCGTAGGTTACGATGAGTTTCCCGGAACAGTAAAAGAAGAGTATCTGCCAAAAACGGATGAAGGATATGTTACGGCTTCTTTCATTCCGATGTGGTCGTCGGATCTGGATGATGGCAGTGATGACAGTCTTCACTTCATATTTAAACCGGAAGATGGTCAGGACGATGTCAGCGATGAAATAGATGCCACATCATTGACCCTGAAGAAGGGATCAAAAGAAGCTGTGGCAGATGAGTACTTCTTTTACAATTACAACAGTAATTCCGCACGTCAGTACAGGGTCGTTACGGCTGACAACAGGGAATATATATATATCAATCTGCTGACTTTAGACGATTATACTGATGTAGTCGTATTCGATATCACCGGAGGAGATATTAAACTTGCCGGTACGTATTCATGCCACCTTGTGTATGAAGACACCGGGGATGACAATTATGCCGGAGAGTTTATGCTGACCGATCCTGAAAACATGTATTATGCCGAAGTCGGAAACCTGCTCGGAACATATACATGCTACGGCAGATATGTTGTCGGACCGGACGGACTTCCGCAGTTTGCGGACAACGATTACGCCATTAACTGGGGCTCGGAGAACGTCACCTCTCTTAAGGATATTAAAGTGACCGTTCTTGATGAGAACGGAAACGAAACAGGCGATGAAACTGTTCCGGCCGGAACGCATTTTGTGCCGGTAAGGACCGATAACAAAAGCTATGTTGACTGCACTATTGATGACAATAGGACAGTAAGACTCAAATATACCAAGACCGACTATCCCATCGAGATAGACGGAACAAGCGTTGATGATCTGTTTGACGGTCTTGTGTATGCCGGGTAGGGACTGAAGAAAACAGCCGATCAGTAAATGTATGAGTGCAAACATATTGACAACACTGAATCATGGTCCGAATGTATTTCATGATGCTCTTTAGAAGGTAAGAGATGGCGAAGATCGCTTTCATGTTACGGATCCGGAAGGCAAAGTAGAGGATTATGACCGTATCCACGTTGCAGACAGCTTGGATGTGACGGATAAGATCAAAGGACCGGTAAAGAGTATACATATATGATACACCACCCAATAAATCCGATATATGATGATACATCACGGATATTGATACTTGGCAGCTTCCCTTCGGTTAAGTCGAGGGAAGCCTGTTTTTATTACGGACATCCGCAGAACAGATTTTGGAAGGTATGCGCGGCTGTATTTGATGAGACTGTTCCGGAGACGATACGGCAGAAACGTGATTTTCTTCTGAGAAACCATGTGGCTTTGTGGGATGTTATAGAATCATGCGATATAACGGGATCGGCCGATTCGTCGATAAGAAACGTTGTCGCAAACGATCTGAGCGTAATACTTGACGGGGCACCTGTCGGGAAGATATTTGTAAACGGTAGAACCGCTGAGAAATTCTATTTAAAGTTTTCCAAGCCCATGACCGGAAGAGATGCGATTCTTCTTCCGTCGACAAGCCCCGCCAATGCGGCATGGAGTCTTATAAAGCTTATTGAAGCCTGGCGTATTATCAAAACATAAGAAATATGTATTATATTAGTGATTTATGATGTAAAATGATTCATACGAGGAGACTACATGGGAATCATATATATAACAGGACACAAGAACCCCGATCTTGACAGCGTGTGCAGCGCATACGGATATGCAAGACTCATGAATCTGCAGGATCCGGACAATACATATGTGCCGATAAGATGCGGACATCTGTCCGACAGTACGAAGAGTATTCTGGAGCAACTTGATATAGATATACCCGAATACAGGCGTGACGTTTTTCCGAAGGTGAGAGATGTCATGCTTTCTACGGACCGCAGGATAGACGCGGACGATCCTCTGACCGTTGTGGCGTCAATCTATGAGAAGACAACCCCCAGCGCAATTCCGGTATTTGCAAAAGATGATTTTTTCGGATTGTTGTCGATCGATGATATAACGAACTGGACTATGCGTGAGCTTGCGCGTGACAGCAAGATCACAGAGATACCGAAGGTGCGTGACATCATGTCCGAACAGGGGCCGGTTGTCGATGCCGATGAACTGTTCGACGATGCAAGAACACTACTGCAAAGCTCATCAAAGCGTGGACTTGCCGTGTATGACGAGAACGGTTACGCAGGCTACGTAACAAGAAGATGCTTCCTTAAAAAGCCGAGGAACAATGTGATTCTTGTTGATCACAACGAGTCGCGACAGAGCATACAGGGCATCGAGACAGCCAATATAGTCGGGATCGTTGATCATCACAGACTTGATGCGATCAAAACCGACCAGCCTATATTCATATACGCTGAGCCTCTCGGCAGCACGTGTACGATCGTATACCAGCAGTATATCAGGAATAACCGTACTCCCGATCCGGCGACCGCCAGAGTGTTGCTAACGGGTGTGATAGGGGATACGCTTATATTAAAGAGTCCTACCACAACCGGTGAAGATGTTGTCGCGGCTCATGTACTTGCCTCGATTGGCGGCGTGGATATGGAAAAATACGGCCTGTCCATGTTCTCAAGGGTTGGAGGAATGAAGGAGCGTGAGCCGAAATCAGCCATATCATCCGACTTTAAGACTTATACACAAAAGGGTGTCAGGATCGGTATCGGACAATGCGAAGTTACGACTCTTAATGACTTTAACGATTATGCTGAAGTCTATTCGACTGCACTTGAAGAAGTCAGAACGTCGCAGGGACTTGACTGGGCGGTGCTTATGGTCACCGATGTTATTCACGAGGACAGCGCGCTCATATGCACACAGTATAAAGGAAACAGATATTTGCCATACAAATCTATCGGAACGAATCTGTATGAAATGCCTCATGTCATGAGTCGTAAAAAACAGCTTCTGCCCGAGATACTGCATGTTGTGGGAAACTGATCATCATAATCATTTACAGACTTGGAGGTTGCCATCAGTATGAAACTAAACAGGATAATTATTCTTTCATCTGCCATTTCGCTTGCTCTGTCCATGCCGGTCGGTGCGGCGGTTGATATCATGCCGTCCGTTTCGGAGGATATGCTCGACAGCGGATATTGGACGAAGGACGTTGAAGATGCGGATGATATACTTGCCGATGCTGATACGATAAAGCGTCTTAACGCGTCATATCTGGCCAATCCGGACTGTAAGATGAACGATCTTGCCAACGAGCCGGAGACCTTCGACGGTGAGGCAGCCAATCTTGCCAGATGGAAGAGTGCAATGACGGATATAGCCTCATACCTTGACGGCAAGCACTATGACGAGGAAGGCAATGTTCTGTCCGGCAAGTTCGCAATGAGTATACTTAACAATCTTGATGATCCGAATGCCGAGAAGGAACAGGAACTTCGCTACGGTATTTGTGTTCATCGGACTAATGTAAGAGTATTTCCTACTGAATATATCATCGCCGATGATCCCGGAGACAATGATTTTGACAATGTACAGAATTCGGGATTAAGAGTAGGAGAACCGGTTACGATACTTGGTGAAACCGAAGACGGCAGGTACTATTACTGCCATACAACCTGCGTTTCGGGTTGGATACTGTCGGAAGATATCGCGATATGCAAAGATAAGGAAGAGTGGCGTAAAGCATGGGATTTTGACAGTGATGATGTAATGGTCGTAACGACTTCCAAGATCATGCTCGAACACTCCAATACGAATCCCGAACTCTCGGGGCTTCTTCTTACGATGGGAACCGTGCTTGAGAAGGTTCATCCGTATGAGTACGGTAAGCTTATCGAGAACCGTTCAACATATTATAATCATGCGGTCTGGATCCCGACGAGAGATTCGGAGGGCATGTATGTCAGAAAAAGAGCACTTGTTTCCGCACACCATGACATCAGTGACGGATACCGTCCTCTGACAAAGGCAAACATAGTGGCTCAGGCATATGAAATGCTCGGTGATGCATACGGATGGGGTGCAATGCTCTCGTCCGCTGACTGCTCATCGTTTGTGCGGGACGTTTACAAATGCTTTGGGTTCGAGCTTCCGAGGAATACTACATGGCAGGCAGCCATGCCCGTGCTTAAGTATGATATTTCGGTCGCTGACGATGAAGACAAGAAGGAACTGTTTGATTCTCTTGCACCCGGTGCGATACTGTTCTTTAAGGGCCATGAGATGCTGTATCTCGGACATGAGGACGACAATTATTATGTGATCAGTTCGACAAGTTCGATGATGTATCCGGGAAGTGATGATAAGGCGCGTATACGCAGCATTGTGATCAACAGTCTTGAGGAGAGAAGAGCAAACGGTAATACGTGGCTCTCCGATCTGTATGAGGTTGCCGTTCCTTATGTTGAAAACGAAGAAAATCTGATGACTCCAGTATTTAAGAGCGAGGAGAAGATAAAAGCGGACACCGGATCAAATGCGCCGGATAATAAGAACGAAGAAGATGAAGCAGCAGCCGGGGATCTCGGATATGAAGAGATCAAATTCGATGAAACGTGGGGATATGCCGCCAATTCAAAGATCAATGACGGTGTTGCCAGACTGTACCGTTCACAGGCAGATGCCAGGAAGGATATAACGGTTTGCATTAATGCGGGACACGGTACCAAAGACGGAGCAAACTTCAAGACGCTCTGCCATCCGGACGGAAGCCCGAAAATCGTATCGGGGTCAACAACCGCCGGCGCAACGGAGGCTACGGCAATCTCAAACGGCGTTGAAATGAAGGATGGCTCAAAAGAGGCCGAAGCAACTCTTAAAGCAGCGCTTGTTGTCAAGGAAGAGCTCCTTAAGGCCGGTTACGATGTACTGATGATCCGTGAGACCGACGATGTTCAGCTTGATAATATCGCCCGCACTCTTATAGCGAATCATTTCGCAGATATTCATATCGCGATACATTATGATTCGACGGATACCGACAAGGGAGTATTCTATTGCAGTATTCCCGACAACAAAGATTACAAGGAAATGGAACCTGTAAAATCACACTGGCAGGAACATGAGAAGCTCGGAAAGAGTCTCGTATATGCTCTTGGCAGGGTAGGATTTGCACCGTGGAACAAGGGCGAACTTCCCATGGATCTTACCCAGACTTCATACAGCACGATACCTTCGGTAGATCTTGAGATCGGAGATACGGTTACCGACCGTTCATATTCAACTCTTGTCAAGGTTGCAGAGGGTATAACGGAAGGAGTCAATTATTTCACATCCATGGTTAAGCCCAGAGAACGAGTTGATTATTCTGATGAGAACAACTGGGCGTACTACGGTATAGGCGAAGACAAAGCTGCCGATCTTTTCCTTATATGTCCGACGGTTGACGTCAATGATGAATACAACATGTCAATGGACGACGAGACGACCAAAGAAAGCTTCCTCGGTGCACTTAACATGGAACGTGGTATATATGAAGACAGTACGAGAATGTTTGCACCGTATTACAGACAGGCCGCGATGAAAGTGTACGAAATAGATGAAGATGAGCGGGAACCTTATATGTTGTCGGCATATCAGGATATTTCGGATGCGTTTGCATATTATCTCGAACATGAGAATAATGGCAGACCGATAGTACTGGCGGGATTTTCACAAGGTGCTGACATGTGCTACAGGCTATTGGAAGAATACTTTGGCGACAAGAAGCTGGATGACCGTCTTGTGGCGGTATATGCAATAGGATGGCCGTGCAGTAACGAATTTGCCGACAAATATCCGCAGATCAGACCCGCGCAGTCGGCAGACGATATAGGAACCGTTATAAGCTTTGACTGTGAAGCGCCTGATGTAACCGATACGTTTGTATGGCCGGAAGGTACCGACGCATTTTCGATCAATCCGCTCAGCTGGACGTGTGACAGCAAGCCTGCGGACAAATCACTTAATCCGGGGGCATGCTTTACGGATTATGAAGGCAAAATCACTCAGGAGGTCAAGGGTCTGTGCGGATGTTATATTGACGAAGAGAGGGGTACGCTTAAAATCACGGACATCGAACCTGAGGATTTTCCTGCGTACCTGACGCTTCTTCCAAAGGGAGCTTATCATATATATGATTATCAGTTTTTCTACAGGAGCCTTCAGGAAAACGTTAAGAACAGGATCAACATCTTTGTGGATGCTGTTGAACTGGACGAAGCAGCTTAATAATCATTGTAAACTTCGTCTTGACAACCCCTTATGGTATTAGTTTATAATGTACTAGATATTGTATGTGCCGTAACATTTGGCACAATCAGTGCTGTATCATGAAGGGGAGTAAAATGAATAAGATTAAAGGGCTCATTGTTGTAGTGCTTGGAGTATTTCTTTTTGCCTTTGCCGGCTGCGGATTGGCCGGAGACGGCGGCGAAGAGATGGAAGAAATGGCTGAGGAGGAATCGGTCGTTAATGTTGAGACCGCATATCCCGCGATCAGAACGATTTCGCAGTTAGGCAGTTATTATGGAACGATAGAAACCGGAGATAAAGTTCCGGTCATCCCTCGTGTTGGCGGCTACGTCAAGACTAAGTACTTTAGTCTCGGCGATGTCGTAAATGCGGGGGATGTTTTATTTACGATAGATGACAGTTCGATCCTGCTTGAGAAGAAGAAAGCAGAGGCTGATGTCAGAGATGCCAACGCGGAACTTGCCAAAGATAAAGCAGAGAATGAATCGACAAAGTTCGAGGTCAACGAGACTCTTAATACACTTGATACTAAGACTCTGGAAAACAATAACGATATCCAGAAAGCGATCAGAAGCGAGTATGAGGCGCGGCTTGATCTTTACAAGGCTTGTGCGGAGGAGGATGTCCACAAAAAAGAAGGGGATTATCTTGAAGATCTTATCAGGAAGGATAAGGATGGTGTGGACAACGCCAAAGATTTCACTAGAAGCCTTAACAATTCCAGAGGTATATATGACAGCATAAAAGGTTCGGCGACACTTGATGAAGCAAAAGAAGTGGCCAAAGACAAGGCAGGTATTGATCCCGCGACTATTCCTGCTTCATGCGATGACCAGACAAAGGTAGCTGCCTACTATATTGAAAGAAAGACAAATTACAAAACAATAGATGAGCTTGATAAGGCCATTTCTGCAAGCGAGGAGGCCGAAGAGACTGCCAAGTCCACATTGGGTCAACACGAGAGCTCTGATCGCAGTAATGACATTTCGATCATATCCGATGAGTACGCTGCTGAAAAACAAAAAAGCAGTATAGCAACAGCCCAGGATGATATTGCACTCAAGAGAAAAGTTGCCGCGGATTACGAGATTTTCACCAAAGCCAAAATCTGGGCAGCTTCACAGGCCAAGCTCGCCGCAGGCGATGCAACTGTGTTGTCCGCCAACGTCAAAGTCAGCAAAGCTCAGATTGATCTTGAGATAGCCGAGCGTAAGCTTGAGGATACAAGTGTAAAATCACCCGTCAGCGGTGAGATTGTCGAGTGTAAGGTTGAAGAATTCGGCTCTGTATCCGATTCTGCCGCAGCATATACGATAATCGATACGAGTAAGAAAAAAGCAGTATTCTATGTGACAGGGGATGCCAAGAACAACATGGCGATCGGTCAGATTGTTACGATAGAAAAAGGCGGAAAGCAGTATAACGCAACAGTTGATCGCATTTCCGATTCACCTGATGAGAAAAAGCTTCTTTACAGAGTTTCTGCAGTCATTGGAGAAGAAGACAAGTCTTCTCTTGATGCGGGAGCGAATGTAAGACTTAACACTTGTATCCAGAAGAGCGATAATGCCATGACGGTACCTATTGATGTCGTATATTACGATGAAGGAAGAGCCTTTGTGTATGTTGCAAAGGATGGGATTGCAGTTAAGACTTCTATAGAGACCGGTATAGATGACGAGAAGGATATCGAGGTTCTTTCGGGTCTTTCTCCGGAAGATCAGGTAATCGTCAACTGGTCTGCACAGCTTCAGGATAAAGCGCAGATAAACATAACCAAGGCAGCGGAGAAGATTGTTGTTGACACACCGGTGGCCGAAAGTGTTCCCGAAGAACAGCCGGAGGAAGCAAAAACAGAAGAGAAGCCGGAATCCGACAGTCCTCAAGTATCCGTATATGTCGAGACAACATCAAATGTCAATGTTCGTAAAGATCCGACAACGGACAGTGAGAAGCTTGAGACGGCAAAGAAAGGCACCAGGTTTGAAAAGATAGAAGATGAAGCCGGCGGCTGGGTAAAGATCAGCTATAACGGCGGCGAAGCATATGTCAGTGGGGATTATGTCAGGGAGTGTGAGTGATGAACGGATTCATTAAAACTGTACTTGCAAGACCTGTCGGTGCTGTTGTCTGTGTTCTTGCGCTTATCATATTCGGAGTCAGCACATTAACAAAGATGGAACTTGAAAGGATCCCCGCCACCTCCTACCCGACGTTCTGGGTGGATGTGGAGTATTCAGGTGCGGGTCCCGAGGAAATGGACAAGCTTATCACGTCCAAGCTTGAAAAAGCCTGCAAATCTCTAAAGGGATATAAAGATCTGTCGTCGTACACAGAGGTCGGATACTGTTATCTGACTATTGAGTATGAATACGGTACTGATCTGAAAGAAGCCAAAGAGGAGCTTCAGACTATAGTTAACAACACAAAGAGTGAACTTCCGTCCGGCGCCGAAGTTGTCATCAGTCAGTCGGGAACTGATGACGAAGCCATATTCGAAGCTTCCATCCTTACAGAAGACGAAAGTATCGATGTACGTTCGTTTTCCAAGCAGATGATAGAACCGGAGCTTAAGAGGATAGACGGCGTTGCAAAGGTTGAGATTAACGGTGGTGTTGATCGTTATATTTCCATTGAATTGATTCCCGATGCTGTGGCACAGTACGGGCTTGATGTAGAATCTGTTTCGGATATTATTTCCAAAGCAGCGTTTACGTCACCTGCAGGAAGCGTGACATACGGAGAGCAGACTATCAATGTTGCCACCGAGGTCACTGTTTCAAATGTGGATGACATCAAAAACATTCCGATAAAGCTTGAATCGGGTGAAGTTATACATATTTATGACATCGCAAATGTAAAGTTTAAAAATAAAACGATAGAGTACTATTTCCGCTATGACGGCAAAGACGGTGTCCAGATCAGTGTTAAGAAAAAGCAGAAAGCCAATGTCGTAAGCCTTGGTAAGGAGATCAGGGGTGTATTTGAAAAAGCTGCGGAAAACAACCCTGAGCTGATCTTCAAGATAACAAAGGACGACAGTATTCCCATACAAAAATCAATACAGAACATTTTCTTCACGCTGCTTTTGGGTATCATCCTGTCGATGCTTGTACTATTCATGTTCTTCGGTGATCTGAAAGCAAGTCTTATTGTAGGATCCTCCATGCCTATATCTTTGTTCGTCACGTTTATTCTTATGGGCTGGATGGGCTATTCACTCAACCTGGTCACCATGAGTGCGCTTGTAATCGGCATAGGTATGATGGTCGACAATGCGATAGTCGTACTTGAAATGTGTTTTGTCGAGAAAGAGCAGGGTTATGATTTCCAAGAAGCGGCGTTTAAGGGTACAAGGATCATCTTTACCGATATTCTTGCTTCGACGCTTACATCGGTTGTTGTTTATATCCCTCTTGTCAACTTAAAAGGTATGGCAGGTCAGCAGTTCGGACCGCTTGGCTGGACGATCATGTTTGCACTTGTTGCTTCTCTTGCATCTGCTTTGACACTTGTACCTCTTGCGTTTTCGAGATACAAGCCTGTTGAGAAGGAGAGCCTGTGGATTAACTCTGTACTTGACAAAATGGGCAACGTATACGGAAGGTTCATGCCGCATCTTCTGAAACACAAGATAATCGTCGCGGCAGTTTCCATCGCGCTCGTTGCAGGTTCGGCATATCTGTTTACGGATTTTATGTTTGACACAACCAACTATGACCAGGATTACAAGGCCGTGGAAATAATGCTGACATTTAAGCCCGGACTCAGCCTTGCGGCAGAGGATGAGGTCGTTAAGCATTATGAGGAATTTGTCAGGGAAGAAGAGGCGCTTGATTATTATTTCTCATACATTAATACCGGATTCTGTGTGGTAGTCGGTGTTCTTCCCGATGACAGTGAGATGACTCCCGATGAATTGGCTGAAAAGTGGAGTGAAATAATAGATGGTTATGACGACAGGTGTAATGCGAGTATCGGATACGGAATGGGATCCGGCGGACCTTCGGCAGATGTTCCCCTGACTGCGGAGAATTATGAGGAGCTAAGAGATGCACTTTCAAGGGTAGAAGAAGTTGCACATAAGATAAACGGGGTTACCAATGTTAAGAATGAGTTTCATTCGGGTGGATTCAAGGCAAACATAGTCATTGATCAGGAGATGGCTTTGAAGAGAGGCTTTAGTTCGACCAGACAGGTATCCGATTTGATAGCAGATCAGATTCAGGGAAAGAAAGTGCTTGATGTTATCGTGGATGACCGAACAATCCAGGCAAAAGTTGAACTTCCCGAAGAAATGAGAAATGACCTTACCTGTGTGGAGACGATGAGCTTTAAAAATCCTGAAGGAGTATACATCCCGTTTTCCGAAGTCGCCAGGATCGAGTACAAGAATGTACCGCTGACGATCCGCAAATCAAACGGAAAGTACTCCGGCAGTATCTCAGCGAACTGCTCGGAAAAAGATATATACAATGTCAAGGCGGAACTGATGAAAGAAGCAAGGAAGCTTAATCTTCCCAAGGGCGTGTCCGTAGAGGAGTCAGCATCGGAGATCGAGACCAGGGAAGCGATGAGTGAGACAACAATGGCAATCGCCGCATCGGTTTTCCTTGTATTTATGGTAATGGCGATCGAATTTGAGTCGGCACGGTATTCACTGCTTGTTATGATGTGTCTGCCGTTCGCGCTTATCGGGGCAATGCCGCTTCTGTATGTGGGACTTGATCAGAAAGTCATAAACCTTTCTACTATGGTTGGTCTTCTGATGCTTGGCGGCATCGTTGTTAACGATGGTATCATGTTTGTTGATACGACCAATGAAAACAGAAGATCCATGCCGATCAACGAGGCGCTTATAAAGGCCGGAAAATCCAGAATGCGTCCGATTTTCATGACAACGCTCACTACGGTACTGTCAATGATTCCGATGATAATACCGGGTGCGGGTGGCGACCCGTCAATGAGAGGTCTTGCATACGTTATTATCGGCGGTCTTTCGATGGCAACCATACTGACGCTGATAATCCTGCCGATTTTCTATCTGTTTTTCTACAAGAAAGATGATAATGACAAGATAACCGATTCCGAAAAAAAGAGTAAAAAGGAAAAAATCGCCAAAAAGGCGGCCGGGATACGCAGGCGTAAACATGCAAATTCTTGACTGGCACCGTTATCGCAGCTACAATTATAGTTGTTACATTTATATAGCATAATAGGGAATAGAAGGTTGTTCATATGATACAAAAGAAGTTCCTATGTAAAGATATTGCATCGGCAGAAGGAGCGATCCGTCAGATCGGCGAGATGCTGGCGGGTACTCCTCATAAATCTGCGCTTGTAACATTCTACGAGACCGGATTTGCAAGATCGGAAATCGATTCTTTGATCGCGTCACTTAAAAACTTCAATCGACCGGAATTACATATTGCAGGGATCACCCTTACCCTGATCGCCGAGCTTATGCCCGAAGGTACCGGGATACATATCAATCTTATCCTTACGGATAAGGCTGATATTGAAGTTGTGCCGGTACCGTGTGCTCCCGGCGATGAGATTGAAGCCGCGCAAAAGCTTCGGAGCCGGCTTGATGAAACAAACGATCTTCGTGCTGTTGAGCTTTTCGGCAGCAATATGGCACTTAACACGACGCAGTTTATGGAGACAGCGCTGGAAGGTCACGAGGAGGTCGTTTTGTTCGGAACATCCACAATACGCAACCTCCCGCAGAGGATCTCGATTGAAGAGAGTGAGAATTCCGTTGAGATAGAACAGGTTGGTGCCGATAAGGAGAACAATGAGTTTATTATCGGCGATGATGTATTGTATGATGGGTTTGTTGCAGTTTTGTTTTCGGGGGCGGGACTTAAGGTCCGTGCCGATTATGCACTTGGATGGAATCCCATCGGAAGAAAGCTTACATTGGAGCTCGGAGAGAATCCTTCAAAGGGAGAGACAGTCATTACTTCCATCAACGGGCTCCCGGCAGTGGATATTTACCGAGAATATCTCGGAGTATATCCCGATTCATTTCTTATCGGCAATATTTGCGAGTTCCCGTTCGTTGTTGAGCGTGAAGGGATCAACATCTGCCTGATTCCGATAGACTGCGGACATAACGGCGAACTGTACTTTATGATGACACTTCGTGAAGGTGAACGGTTAAGGTTTACTTTCGCTTCCCACGATGAAGTTCTGTATGCCAGCCGTAAATCGCTTGAGTATATGGAACGCTTTAATCCGGAGGCACTGTTCCTTACGCTTTGCGGAAACCGTATTAATTTCCTTAAAGAAGATGCACATATCGAATGGGATGAATTTAAGACGGTATGTCCCGAGTATGTGCTTATGCACGGTGCTTGTGAGCTATATTACCACAACGGCAGGGGCGGCATTTTAAACAGCGCACATCTTGCGGTTGGATTAAGGGAGGGTGATGAACCGTCCGGTGTTAAGGCATATGATCATCCGACGCTTGAGAGTCTTCGACACGGTCGAACTTTATCTCTTTCCGATCGTATGTCAACGTTCCTCAGCAAGATTACAACCGAGCTTATTGACATGGCGGAAGAGGCCAGGGATGCCAATAACGCCAAGTCGGTGTTCTTATCGCATATGTCGCATGAGATACGCACTCCGATTAACGCTATTCTCGGAATGGACGAGATGATACTTAAAGAGAGTAAGGACAGCGATACTCTGGATTATGCGGAGAGTATACGGTCGGCCGGCAATAATCTTTTGGGTATTGTTAACGATATACTTGATTTTTCCAAGATTGAAGCGGGCAGGATGAGTATTGTTCCCAATGAATATGAGTTTTCATCGGTTATTTACGATATGTATAATATCGTTCGCCTGCGCGCCGAGGCCAAAGGCCTTACGGTAAAACTCGACATAGATCCGAATATCCCATCGGTATTGTACGGTGACGAGACCAGAATCAAACAGGCCATAACAAACATACTTACAAATGCCGTCAAGTACACCGAAAAAGGCACGGTAACGCTTTCTATCAGACAGATTTCAAGCAATGAACCCGTTGACGAAGAAGCGCTTATGAAGGCTTGTCCCGGAGACAATCTTCCCGACAAGTCAACACGCATCTTAGTGTCCGTAAAGGATACCGGTATCGGGATCAAGCCCGAGGATATGGAAAGGCTCTTTAATGAATACGAGCGTTTTGATGAGAAGCGTAATCGTGTTGTTGAGGGAACCGGTCTGGGTCTTAGCATTACCAAAGAGCTTCTTGAACTTATGGGAAGCAGGTTATCGGTTGCAAGCACTTACGGAGAAGGCTCCGAGTTCTCGTTTGAGATAGCACAGGGCGTTGTAAGTGACAAACCTTTGGGAGACGTAAGCGGAAGATACATTAAGACAGCGGGCAAAATCACCCGCCTCGGATTTACCGCTGAAGATGCAAGAATACTTGTGGTTGATGACTCAAGCGTTAATCTTATTGTTGTCAGAAGCCTGCTTAAGAAGACAAAGATTAATATTGATACCGCAGGATCGGGCGAAGAAGCTTTGCAGCTTGTTCGGGATAACGAATATGATGTGATTTTCCTCGATCATCTCATGCCCGATATGGATGGTCCGGAGACGTTAAAGAGAATGAACGAAACGGATGATAACCGTTCGGCCGGCAAGCCTGTTATAGCGCTTACAGCCAATGCGTTGTCCGGAGCAAGGGAAGAATATATTGCAGCAGGTTTCAAAGATTATCTGTCCAAACCCATCAACACGAAAGACCTTGAGGACATGCTTCTTACGCATATCCCGCCGGAGAAAATACGTACTATTGATCCGATTTAAACTGTTACGGAGATTTATAAATGAGCATGCAAGACCTGCTTGGAACGAATAATGAAAGGCTTAACAAACAGCTGTATTTTACGGCGGAGATCGACAAGATGACATCCGTTCTTCGCAGAACGAAATTAATCGACGGAAGCCGCAGAGAAAATGATGCCGAACACTCATGGCATATAGCTGTTATGGCGTTGATCTTTTCGGAATATGCAGTCAGGAAGCCTGACATCGGAAGAGTCGTGCAGATGTGTGTGGTTCACGATCTTGTTGAGATATATGCCGGAGACACGTTCGCATACGACGAAAAAGGTAACGAAGACAAAGAGGAACGTGAGCGTAAGGCTGCCGACAGACTTTTTGCACTTCTTCCCAAAGAACAGGGAGATTACATCCGCAAGCTTTGGGAAGAATTTGATGCTATTGAAACTGTTGATGCCAAATATGCAGCCTGTCTTGACAGGTTGCAGCCTTTTTTACACAACACACTTACAGACGGGCATACATGGGTTGAATCCGGTGCTTCTCGTAAAGCAATCGAAAAAAGAATGGCGCCCATCAAAGACTTCATGCCGGAAGTATACGAATGGATCATCGCCAATATGGATAACGGAGTGCAAAAAGGATGGATATCACAAGAGGGTTAAACTATAACACGGTGCGGCGTATTTTGTTCGGTTTTGCCGCAACGGTGGTAAATGTTACTCTGGCTTATATTTCGGTAAGGTTTGGATTGCCTTTTTATCTTGATACAGCGGGTACAATTGCGGTATCCGCCGTGTGCGGAGCTTTTCCGGGAATGGTTGTTGCGTTTGCAACAAATATCTTATGCGGGTTGTTCAACCCGTATTCTCTTTACTTTACGCTTATAGGTGTGCTGATTGCAATTGTGACATCATGGTTTGTCCGCAGGAAGAGGTATCCACGCAAACTGTGGATACCCTTGTATGTTTTGCTCCTTGCGATAATCGGTGGTGCGATTGCAATGCTGTTCCAGCTGATGCTTATCGGCTCTCCGCAGTTTGACGACGTCAGTCAGATTGCCGCAGCTATGGCCGGCTCAAAGTCTGGTGCGACATTTACGTTTTATGCCACGCTTGTTAATACAGGTCTTAATATTGTCGACAAAGGACTGACTGCAGGTGCAGCATTTCTTGTATTATCATTTATTCCCGAATCTTTTCGTTCATCAATAAGTAACAGCCGTTGGAAACAGAAGCCGCTTGATGAGTCCGAAGTTAATGAGCTGGAGTCCCACAAGCACGGCTCCATAGGTATGCCTCTTCGTATACGTATGATAATCATGTTGACTCTTGCGGCGGTAGCACTTGTTATTGCTTTGGGTTATTTCAGCGTTACGCTTCATTTTGAGAGTACAAAAACGGAGTATGCGAAGAATGCACGTGAAGCGGCGCAATTTGCGGCATCTGTAGTTGATGCTGACAAGATAGATGAATATATCAGGACCGGAACAATAGTTGACGGGTATACTGAGACCGAGGACATGCTTTACAAAATAAGGGATGCGGCCGCGGGCGTCAAATACCTCTATGTTATCAAGATAGAGAAGGACGGCTGTTATGTTGCGTTTGATCTTGATTCCGATGACACACCGGGCTATCAGCATGGAGAGAAGATCGAATTCGAAAAGGCATTCGAGTCAAGTCTTCCGGCACTGTTTGCAGGAGAAGAGATAGAGCCTGTTGAGTCGGATGATATTTCGGGATGGGTGTATACGGCATACTATCCTGTCAGAAATAAAGAAGGCATAACATGCGCGTATGCATGTGCGGATGTTTCGATGGATTATCTGTCTGATTATGTCAAGACCTATCTGCTGCGTATGATTCTTGTGTTCTCAGGGTTTTTTGTACTGATCCTCGGGTACGGCATGTGGGTGTCTGATTACTCGCTTGTATATCCTATAGGAAAGATGGCCATGTCCGTTGAAGGATTCGTCAAAGACAGTAGTGAACAGGACAGGCTTGATGAGAACGTCAGGAGCATAAGAAAGCTTGACATAAGAACAGAAGATGAAATAGAGCGGCTGTATGACCTGATTTGCAAAATGGCATCGGATGTTGCCGAACAGATGCGAAGCATAAGACATTATGCCGATGCAACGGCCCAGATGCAGAACGGACTTATTCTCACGATGGCGGATATGGTCGAGAGTCGTGACTCCGATACGGGAGCCCACGTTCAGAAAACTTCGGCATATGTGAAAATCATTCTCGAGGGACTTAAACGTAAAGGCTATTATGCGAGCAAGCTTACACCGAAGTATATGATCGACGTGGAAATGTCGGCACCCCTTCATGATCTTGGAAAGATCAATATCCCCGATGCGGTGCTTAATAAACCGGGTAAGCTTGATGACGAAGAATTCGCCATCATGAAGACTCACACTACAGCCGGTAAGGAGATTCTTGAGAAGGCAATCAATACCGTTAAGGGAGGAAGCTACCTTAAGGAAGCAAGAAACATGGCAGCATATCATCATGAACGTTGGGACGGTAAAGGTTATCCCGAGGGACTGCATGGTGAGGTTATACCGCTTTCGGCAAGAGTGATGGCTGTTGCGGATGTTTTTGATGCGCTTGCATCTCCCAGAGTATATAAACCGGCATTCCCGCTTGAAAAAGCTCTCAGCATTATTGAAGAGGGCGCCGGTTCCCAGTTCGATCCCAAAGTGGTTGAAGTATTTTTGGAAAACCTGCCGGAGGTTAAACAGGTACTCAGACAGTATCAGGAGTAACAGATGATTAACAGGACTATAAAAAGATCTTTATTAATAATCGGAATTGCCGTAATGACAATGGCCATGTCGATCCCGGTCTGTGCCGATAACGATCACAGCCACAGGAGCGAGGGCTTTAAGACGGGCGGAGGTTACGCTGCGAGCGGACAGCTGCCCGAAGTCGGTTATATGGCGAAGCTGTATGATGCATCAAACGGACTTCCTACATCGGATGCCAACTTTATTCTTGAGACCCGGGACGGATATATTTGGATAGGCAGTTACGCGGGCATCATCAAATATGATGGCACGAAATTTGAAAGACTTGACGCTACGGACGGTCTTACGAGCGGAAGGGTAATGTTCGAGGATTCCGCCGGAAGAATGTGGGTCGGAACAAACGACAACGGTATTGTTATGCTTGACGGTTCCGAGACTGTCCGCTTTACATATAAGGATGGATTGCCATCATCCTCCATAAGATCGTTTGCCGAGGATAACGAAGGAACGATATATGTCGGATCAACGGAAGGTATATCATATATCGGCAAGGACATGAAGCTTCGCACGATAGATGATGAGCGGATAAGAAAGACACTTGTTAATCGTCTTGTATCAGATGCTGCCGGTAATATATTCGGAAGTACAAATGACGGCGCAATATTCGCTCTTGAATCGGGAAATCTTGTTCAGTATTACAGATCAAAAGATCTTCACACCAAAACCATCTCCGCTATATTCCCGGATCCGACCAAGCCCGGCTATTTCTATTTCGGAACCGAAGAGGATATGCTTTATTACGGCAAGATAGGAGATGATATTTCCAAGCTTAAGGAGATATACACACCATCGTCCGGTGAAATAGACTGGATCACATCAGCTTGCGACAGAATCTGGATATGCTCCAAGAATCAGGCGGGATATCTTGATTTGGACAAGAGATATCACGCACTTCATGATGTCCCCATGGACAATTCCATAGAGATGATGATGGCAGATTATCAGGGTAATCTTTGGTTCGCATCATCAAGACAGGGTGTCATGAAGATAGTCACAGATAATTTCCTTGATGTTACGGAAGCTTCAGGGCTTGCGCAGGAAGTAGTCAATGCCACTTGTATTCATGACAGCATTTTGTATATCGGTACCGATAACGGAATGCGTGCACTCGATCCGCTGTTTAACCCGATCAAGAATGAGCTGACGGATTATTTCAAAGACACCCGTATCAGGTGTCTTGAAGAAGACAACGATGGAAACATGTGGATTTCCGCATATACGAACGGACTTGGTCTTGTGTGCTATTCCGCCGACGGCAAAATCACAAGCATCAATAAAGCATCGGGACTTGGCAATGACCAGATCAGATGCTCGCGGGTGGCAAAAGACGGTTCTGTTCTCGTGGGAACCAACGACGGTCTTGCAATCATAAAGGATAAAAAAGTTGAAAAATGTTTGGGAGCCAAAGAAGGTATCGCCAATCCGGTTTTCCTGACAGTGGAAGAGTATGACGGCAAGATATATGCAGGATCCGATGGTGACGGAATATATGTCATTAACGGAGATGAGATTACGAACATCGGAAGAGATGCCGGACTGTCAAGTGATGTTATATTAAGACTTAAAGGCGATGAGGCACACGGAGTTTTATGGATAATAACATCGAATTCGATCGAGTACCTCAAAGACGGCAAAATCACTACGGTAAGCACGTTCCCGTATAACAACAACTTTGACATTTATTTCGGAAACGATGAATCGATGTGGATATTGTCATCATACGGTATTTACTGCGTCAAGGTGAAGGATATGCTCGAGGATACGGTTGTTGATTACAGACTGTACCGTACCGAAAACGGTCTTTCGGCAACACCGACTGCCAATGCATATTCAACGCTTACTCCGACTGGAGATTTGTATATCGCCGGACGTACCGGAGTAGCAAGAGTAAATATCAACCGGTATTTTGAAAAAGTATCAAGAGTTAAAACAGCCATACGTTCCATTATGTGTGACGATACACAGATTTATCCGGATGAGAACGGTAAGTACATCATACCGTCGAGTGCCAATCGTATACAGATAATGCCGGCCGTTCTTGATTTTTCCATGATCAATCCGACTGTTCACGTATACCTTGACGGCACCGGAGAAGAAGGTGAGACCGAAGAACGCAGCAATCTGTCCGCACTTGAATATACAGGACTCAAATACGGTAACTATACACTTCACATAGAAGTACTCGATAAGCGAACGGGAACGCTTATTCAGGATGATCTGTATTCCATTGAAAAGAAACCGAAGGTCATGGAGCTTATGGGTGTACGAATACTTATGATCGCTCTTTTGGCCGCAATCGTTGGTCTTATCGTATACCGCGTTATGAGCGGGACAATCGTAAGAAGACAGTATGAGGAGATTCGTCAGGCCAAGGATGAAGCCGAACGTGCCAACAGTGCCAAAACAAGATTTTTGGCGAATATGTCTCATGAGATAAGAACCCCTATTAATACGATAATGGGAATGGACGAGATGATACTAAGGGAAGATGCCAAAGACGTTCCCAAGGGTTATTTTATGTCCGTTATCAACTATGCACTTGATATAAAGAGCGCATCGGAATCACTGCTAGGGCTCATTAACGATCTTCTCGACATGTCCAAGATCGAATCGGGTAAGATGCATGTTATCGATCAGGAGTACGACAGCGTGGAGCTGCTCAGATCGATCGTTAAGATGATAAGAGTAAGAAGCCGTGAAAAAGACCTCACTTTCGAGGTTGATATAGATGAAAAGCTTCCTAAGCGATTATACGGTGATTCCGGCAAGATTAAACAGATAGTATTGAATCTTCTTACCAATGCCGTTAAGTATACCGAGGCGGGAGGTTTTACACTCAAAGTTATCGCAGACGGAACTGTTGAGGACAGATTGGCTCTGATTTTCTCTGTTAAGGATACCGGTATAGGTATCAAAGAGGAGGATATGGATAAACTGTTCACTGCATATGAGAGACTCGATGAGGAGAAGAACAGTGCCATTCAGGGAACAGGTCTCGGACTTGATATTTCCAGACGTTTTGCGGAACTCATGGGCGGAAGCCTTACGTGTACGAGCGAGTATAAGAAAGGCTCCGAATTCGTCCTCAAGCTTACCCAGCGTGTTGTTGATGAACAGCCGATAGGCAAGTTTACCGAGGAAGAAGACACGCTAAAGGGTCCGTATGTACCTCAGTTCATTGCTCCTGATGCGGACGTTCTTGTTGTGGATGATAATCCGATGAACTTAAGCGTTATAAAAGGCCTGCTTAAAGCTACGAAGGTATTTGTTACCACAGCCGAAAGCGGTGAAGAGTGCCTGGAGAAGATCAAGTACGATCATTTTGATGTTGTACTGTTGGATCACATGATGCCCGGTATGGATGGTCTTGAGACAGTAGAGAGGATTAGGCAGACACATCCGGATCTTCCTGTATATGCGCTTACCGCGAACGCAACTTCAGGCGGAGAAGAGTTCTATAAATCCAAGGGATTTGATGGCTATCTCGCAAAACCCATAGACAGCGTTTCACTTGAGAGAGCGATAATGAAGCATATTCCCGAGGAGATGATGATGAAGCCCGAGGGCTCCGATGCCGTAGAGGATCTTACCGAGATTCCCGAGGATATGAAGTGGATAGAAAGCGTTGAGGGCATATCGGTCGAGGATGGAATAAAAGCATCGGGAGGAGTATCGTCATTCATCAATGCGCTGAATATGTTCTACGACACTATAGAGGAAAATGCCAAAACGATAAGCGATGCATTTGATGCAGACGATATTAAGCTGTATACCGTAAAGGTTCATGCTCTTAAGACATCCGCAAGGATCATCGGAGCACTTGGCATGTCTGAGATGGCGCAGAAGCTTGAGGATGCTGGAAACAAATCCGATAGGACGTTTATTGAAGACAACAACGACAAATTCCTTGAAGACTATCGGTCATTCACCGACAAATTGGCCCGTTTGTCCGAAGGTAATGACGAAGACGGTAAAGAGATGATTCCGGACGACGAACTGTCAGGAGCTTACGAGGCTCTTGCGGAGCTGATACCGCAGATGGATTATGACAGCGTGGAGATGGTTATTTCGCAGGTAAGGTCATACAAACTTCCCGAAGAGGATTCTGCGAAGTTCGAAGAACTGGATAAACTTTTAAAGAAGCTTGACTGGGATACTATGGAGCAGATGATCAAGTGATCTGGATAATGGAGGCAGGATGAATAAAGCTCGAATAATAATAACCGGAGAAAAAGAGACGTTCCTTATAAGGGCACTTGAGAAGAAGATAACCGACGCTCATATCCCTTGTCAGTTTGTTACGTTTACGGTAAATGATATCAACGCATCGTGGGAGGGGACAAGCCTTGTCATCATATATATTGAGAACGGTTTTTCCCTTAGCAGTGATGTGTTGCATTTCCTCTCAGACAAGATGATGGAGACCGGTGTTCAGGCGGCGATAATCGGAGAGGATCTTGATCTTAGACGCTTGAAGGAAAAGATCCCGGGGGAGGTAATATACAAGTCTTATGTCAGGCCTGTTGATAATGAGGCTTTTGTTCGTGATATTACGGGTCTGTATAACAAGATCGAAGCGGGTGAATTCAGGAAAACCATTCTTATAGTCGACGATGACCCTAATTATCTCAGCGTTGTAAGAGAGTGGCTCAAAGGCACTTATAAGGTAGCTATGGCCAATTCTGGCCTTCAGGCTATCAAGTGGCTTGGTAAGAACAAAGCCGATCTTATTCTTCTTGATTATGAGATGCCTGTAACCAGCGGACCGCAGGTTTTGGAAATGCTTCGAAGCGATTCCGATACAGCCGATATTCCCGTGATGTTCCTTACTGGAAAGAGTGATAAGAACAGCGTAATGTCGGTTCTGGAGCTCAAGCCCGAAGGCTATTTTCTTAAGACTATCGATAAAGACGAATTGTGCGAAAAGCTTAAACATTTTTTTATTCTTCACAGGTAACCGGATAACATATGACGTTCATTCATGCGCATCAATTGAATATTATGCTCGTATTTACCGGCGTAAACGCCGCAATGGTTGTCATGCTGTTTTTTACGAAGGCTCTGACGGCAAGAAGAAGGAGTGTATTTATTCTGCTTGAGTCTGCTTTGTTTTTTCTCGTTCTTTTTGATCGTCTTGCTTATATATATTCGGGAAATCTGAGCCGTAACGGAAGGGTTATGGTCAGAGTCAGCAATTTTATCGTATTCTTTATCACTCCCGCGATCGTATATCTTTTCAATATGTATTTATGGGATCTTCTTACAGATGAGGGACAGATGAGGGCGATACCTACACGCCTCAAGGTTTCCGGAGTAATGGCGATCCTCGGAATGATTTTAAGCGTAATTGCGGCATTTACCGGATTATATTATGTGTTTGATGAATACAATCATTATCACAGAGCTTCCGGATTCATTATAAGTTATATCTTTCCGGTCGTGGCACCTATGCTGCAGTTGTCGGTAATATATCAATATCGAAAACTGTTTGGAAAACTGATATACAGCTCGCTTGTACTGTTTATTGTAGCGCCGATCACAGCTTCAATAATACAGATATTTGCCTACGGTCTGTCTCTTACGAATATAACTTTGGCAACAACCGGAATGTTTCTTTATATTTTTGCCTATCTGAATATCAATGAGGAGATAGAGCGTGCCCACAAGACGGAAATAGATTTTCTACGTGATGAACAGAAGTCGATCAGGCGTCTGTTCGATCAGACCGTAACATCGTTTGTGAATGCGATGGACGGACGATATATTCATCTGCAGGGTCATTCGCAGAGAGTGGCACAGTTCGCAAGAAAGATCGCCGAACTTGACGGCAAGAACAGCAGTGAATGTGATGAGATTTATTATGCCGCGCTTTTACACGATGTGGGAAGGATATGGCTTCCCGATTCAATAGTTAAGAATCTTGGAAACCTTACGGAGGATGAAGTCGATAAAGTCAGACAGATGCCGGTTATCGGTTCCCAGATATTGTCGAATATCCATGATCTTCCGGATATAGGTATCGGTGCCCATTATCATTGTGAAAGGTTCGACGGTAAAGGTTATCCGGATGGTTTATCCGGGGAAGATATACCCGAAACAGCAAGAATAATTGCGGCAGCGGATGCGTATGATCTGCTTGCATCGGAAAGTGATCTGAAGCCTCCGATGCCGGAACAGCTAATAAGAGAAGAATTTGTCAAAGAATCGGGCGCACAGCTTGACCCCAAGTACGCCAAGATAGTGTTGTCGGTTATGGATTCGCAGGATATGGACAGCACATCCGATCCTGTAATGGCAAGTTCCGCGGTATGGGAAAACGAATTCTACTGCGGCGACTACAGGGATCATGTGACATCTGGAATCATTGTTACCGAGGAGCCTGTTAAGATCAATTTGAAGTTTACACCGACTAAGGAGGATGAGAACAGCTTTTCGGTTCCGGCTCTTATTCTGTTTGACTCCTTTGACGGACGAATACATGACATTCCGAACGAGATAGAAGCATACAGATATTCCGAATTCGGAGAGGTGTGGTTTGACGGCCATTACGTCTGCACTGCGGCAAGAAATATGGAGATGACCTCCGAAGAAAAGCAATCATCAGCCGATTCCGGAAGCGAAGATTGTGAGACGGTATCTTATGAAATAACCGCTTACAGACAAAAGGATCATATCAGGATAGTCGTTGACAGTGAGGATTATAGCAGAAGTGTTACGGTCGCGCTTCCTGACAGTTCGCTGTTTGCTTATATAGGTCTTACGGGTGAACACTGTCATATCAGTGATGTTACGATAGAGAAGCTTGAAGCGTCCCATGAGGTTGAAGAGATAGTAAGGATCGCGGAGCCGGTCAGCTATATCGAACGGCTTGAAAGCGACATTCCGAACATACAGATCGATGGCCGAAGAAGCGATTCGACCGTCGGAGTTTTGGTTGAAGACGGACTCCGTATTGATTTCCATACGATGAGTCTTCCTTCCGCCAATCTTATTTGGCACTGTCCATATATTGTACTGTTTACATCAGAGGACGGAACTGTCGGAGGAGAAGGATATACCGAATATGCACTTATCAGGCTTAACGGTGAGACCAAGAAGACCGATGAAATATCCCAGAACGTGATAAATGTCGAACGGAGCGATGATTTTATAAGCTGGGACAACTGGAAGGAGCAAAATCATAAAGGGTATGAGTGTGAACTTATCTTCAAGAGGATGGGTAACAAGATTACAATTCACACGGAAAATGCAGGTATAATTATAGATAACGTTACGACGATTCTGTCGCAAAAGAATACGGTATATGTGGCGCTGACGGGCGATCAGTGCGCAATTACCGATATCAGAATACGAAAATCAAACAGCGGAAAATAGAGTAAAGTTTTAGTTGGTTCACAAATAAAATAAAGAGAGTAACCCATCAATCTTTGATACAATGTTTTCGACGAAAAAAACTAATCAAGGAGGATTACTCTCATGGACATTGTATCACTT
>Ga0256407_10003279_pt1 | contig 29123 bp, 24 predicted proteins | sample RumenRJG_04DNA_FD_193489 | JGI IMG/M metagenome (GOLD analysis project Ga0256407, IMG submission 193489) | Bovine rumen microbial communities from Lethbridge, Alberta, Canada - RJG_04 | ecosystem: Host-associated > Mammals > Digestive system > Stomach > Rumen | place: Canada: Alberta...
GAGCAAATCCATGTTGGATACTGAGTGGGATTGGCCGAAGGCTGGTGCTTCTAATCGTATTTGTCAGTTAAACGGTTCCAATCAGGCATATTGGACCAGTACTGCGTTCAGCTCCAGCTACGTCTGGTACGTGGACAACTATGGCGACTTCGACTGCCGCGACCCGACGGATACGATCGGCTTCCGTCCCGCGGTTAAAGTGCGGTACAAAGCATAAACGATATACACCGGAGCCTCAACTGGCTCCGGCGTATATCGTCATAGTATTTTCCACACTTCCCCAATTCAAAATGTGAAGATCCAGATTAATGATAGCTGCGAACATCCATATAATCGAGAATCTCTGATATTTCTTAGTCTAAAGAGGTGAGTGAACAATGGGTGCGCCTTTTCCGTCCACCTATAAGCAGGTTGTCGAGAACATGAAACGTATCAATGAGATTGTGTCCAACTACGTTCAACATCTGGTTGATACGATATTCAATCCGACCGCCTGGTCCGATGGATCGACCGACGTAAAATTCGATCCGACCGATAACAAACTTAAAGTAATCGGCACAACGATCGCATCCGACAATCCGTCTGTTCAGTCTGGTCCATCCGAGTATTTTCGTAACATCACCTGGGAAACCAAACTTTCATCTGCCATGGGACTGTCCGGTCTTCCCAATGTTGGCGAATATGTGACGGTTATGACAGTCGCCGTTCCCGATCATCCAATATGGCAGGTTGCATATAGCGATGAGCATATGGCGACATATTATCGTCAGGCCAATGACGATTTGGCTACATGGTCCGATTGGGAGTCTGTTGGACGTAAGCAATTTATTCAGTCGGATGTGCAACCTGAACGCAGTGTCCAAGACATCGGTGATTACTGGCATGATCATAGCGCGAACGCTGCCATCGTGGCGGTAAGCCATCGTGATGTTATCCAAGATAAGCCCACCCTGTTCACGGTGAGTGTCGTCGCATCGAACGGCGGGCAAAGCCTGTTAGTAACCTTGCGGATCCAGTCGGAATATGCTGGTAGTGTTAATGTATATGCAACTGGCTATACTGCCCAGGGCCAATCCACCGCCACTAGTGCGGTGCAGACCGCATCGAATCTCACCGACGCGTCTCTCGAATTAACGCTCACTGGATCCAACGTTCATAACACTAAATCCTGCAAGATCTTCGTCACAAACGTATCCATGATTCCACTCTGTGACAGTTTCACTGTTCCGGTCGACCAATCTATCGATCGTATCTGGGTGAAAACTACAGATGGGACATACGATGCGGTTAATCCCATCACCCATGTTGATGCTGTCATGTATGGTGCTGGTGATGCTACTCTACATGAAAAGCTCAATGCTATGGATGAAGCCATTGAACAAGCGGGCGGAGATCTGTCTGTCCATAACACCGATCCTACCGCCCATCCGAACCTGTACATTTGCGCAGGTCAGAAGAGCGGAACAACGCTCGGTGCAAATGCCACCGCTGAGGGCATTAATACAACCGCAAGTGGAGAACATGCTCATGCCGAAGGTGGTTTAACCGAAGCGACAGGATTTAACTCTCATGCTGAAGGTGAACAGACGGTTGCAAGCGGTGGCTTTTCTCATGCAGAGGGAGCTCTTACCACCGCAAGCGGAGGGTATTCCCATGCGGAAGGTTCCAGTACCGTGGCCGGTGGTGATAGTAGTCATGCGGAAGGCAGTAGCACAACAGCCAGTGGTAAATGTTCCCATGCGGAGGGTGAAGGTACTCAAGCAAGTGCGGAATCCTCACATGCGGAAGGGTTCGGAACCACTGCAAGCGAACGCTTTTCTCACGCAGAGGGAATCAATACTACGGCAAGTGGCACGGAATCCCATGCAGAAGGTCATAATACTATTGCGAGTGGTAATAGTTCTCATGCGGAGGGAGGACATTCTAAAGCAACGGGGTATATGTCTCATGCCGAGGGATCGGAAACCGAAGCAAGCGGTGAAAACTCGCATACAGAGGGTAGCTACACACGAGCGCAGCGGAGAAGTCAACACGTGTTCGGTGAATGTAATATTCTCGATACGGAAGGTAGTAGTACCAGTGATCGGGGGAAGTTTGTTGAAATCGTTGGGAATGGTCGAAATGCTGGCGCTCTTAGTAATGCCCGTACTCTCGACTGGTCGGGTAACGAAACCCTAGCTGGAAAACTTACGGTTGGCGCTGCACCCACATCCGATATGGACGTTGCAACCAAACAGTATACTGATTCTAGTATTTCGGCGGTTTCTACTGAGATCAAACAATATGCCGACTCAGATGTTGATGCCCTTCGAGATGAGACAGATACCAACATTACAAACGCTCTCAATACCTCCAAGCAGTATACAGATAATACTGTCACGAACCTTCGCAACGAGGTTATCAATGGTACCATCGGTGGCGCCGTATTCTATGGAACGACGCCGCCCAGCAACACAAGAGCGCTGTGGATTGACACGACACCGTCCACCGGCGGCCTGAAATATCATAACGGAACAGCGTGGGTTAGCGTGCCCGTTGCCTACGTGGAGGAATAATATTATAGAACGGAAAGGAAACACGACAATGAGCAAAACATCTATCATCTATGTGGACGTAGCCAAGGAGATGTCCGACTACGTTGAATCCCTCATGTATGAGACCAATGCCCGCAAGGACATGGTAGCCTACATGATCGATCACGATATGACGAAGAATGACGCCTATGATCGGTATCACAAGGATTATGTGGAGTACCATACCAAATACGAGATGGCCAAGCGTGAGCTTGAGGCGACATACATTCATCCCCTCAAGCTCGGTAACGTCAAATGGACCATGAACTTCCGTACCCACCAGCTCGAGGTTGAGGTGATTGATGATGGAAACACAGAGAAAGCGGAGGTTTGATCGTCCTGAGACGTATAGCGACATGATCCCCAGACTGTTCCCGGATAGCAGGGATGGGATGCTCCGTGTTGGAGGTCATCATGTGCGCGATATTACACTCCAGGTAACCGAAGATTGTAATCTTCGTTGCACCTATTGTTATCAACATGACAAGACGCCGAAGCACATGTCCTTCGAGACCGGCAAAAAGTTCATCGATCTCATTCTTGAGTCGGATGAGCGCTCGACCAAGTACATTCAATCCAGGAAATGTGCTGGTGCGGTATTCAACTTCATTGGCGGCGAGCCGCTGCTGGAGATCGATCTGATCTCGGATCTGACCGACTATACAATCCAGCGGATGATTGAGTTGGATCACCCATGGTTGTTCCGTCACATGTTCGGTATTTGTACCAACGGGCTTCTGTATTTCGAGCCGAAGGTTCAGGAGTACTTGAAGAAACATTACAGTCACCTTTCCTTAACTGTCACCGTCGATGGTAACAAGGAGATCCACGATACCTGCCGTTTGGACATCGCCGGCAACGGGTCCTATGACAGGGCCATCGCTGCTGCCAACCATTGGTACAATACCTACAACAAAGCTGGAAGCGCGTTTCCAACCAAGATCACAATTTCCCCGCAGAATCTTCCAAAGATCGGTGATGCAGTGATCGAGTTCGTTGACAACGAGAGTACCGACATCAACATTAACTGCGTCTACGAGAACGTCTGGAATATCGATCATGCCAGAATGTTGTATCGTGAGCTGAAGAAGATCGCCGATCATCTGCTTGCGACTGACATGCAGGACGATGTCCGCATTGGCATCCTGACCGATCCGACCGGCCGACCCTATACCAGCCACAACACCTGGTGTGGTGGTAACGGCCTTATGATCGCAGTCGATCCGGCCGGCGACATCTATCCGTGCTTGAGGTATGCACCGAGCTCGGTTGGCCCGACCGTTGAAAAGTTCAAGATCGGCGATGTGGATCATGGGTTCATCTATGATGAAATCCAGGAGGAACGTCTCCGCTGTCTCAGTTGTATTACCAGGCATTCCCAGTGCGAAAAGACCGAACATTGTCTTGACTGCCCCATTGGTCAGGGTTGCGGTGACTGTGCTGCCTATTCCTATGAGGTGTTCGGTGAGGTTGGCCATCGTACCACTTTCATCTGTGATATGCATAAGGCTCGTGTGCTGGCCCAGCTGTATTTTGAGAACCTGTCCCATATTAAGACCGGTCTCCGTGACCCCATGCCGAATAATATGCCCGATGAGTGGGCTCTTCAGATCATCGACGAGGATGAATGGAACATGATAAAGTCCATCGTCAATGAATCCATGTCAAAGGAGTGATGACCCGTGGCAATCATTACGCCGGATAAAATGAACGCATTAAAGGATGCTGTTAAGGCTGAGTGCGCACGTCGCTGCCATACCGACTCGGTGAGTGAATATGCCGGGACAGCATATGATTTCAAAACAAAACCGGCAAACGGTGTGGTGATTGTTAAGGAGCACATTACCAAGAGCATGGTTCCGTTGAACGCCATCACCAACGCCGAAAACACCGATAACTATTACCATGTGAAGGCCGGAGAGATCGACACCGCAATCAACAAGGTGTCGACCCTCTCACAGGTCCCGGAATATACGACCAGCCAGGCCGCAACGGGATGTGCGACATCGTGCACGGGTCTCTGTTGGGGATCCTGCACCGGCGGGTGCACTGGAACATGCTCCGCAGAATGCGCCAATGGATGTTTGGCGGACTGCGGTGGAGCATGCAGCACAAGCTGCGGTACCTCGTGCAGCCGCGACGGCTGTACCGGATGTACAGGTGACTGTCAGGGTTGCTACGGCGGTTGCACTGACAGATGTTCTGGTTGCACCGGTGACTGTCAGGGTTGCCGTGGCTGCACTAACGATTGCACTGCAGCTTGCGCAAGTGATTGCGGTACAAGCTGTGGTAATGCTGGATGTACCGGTGACTGTGTCACTAGTTCGTACAGTTCATCGTGTTACGCAATGGATTGTTCCGCATCGTGCAGTAATTGTGGCTCGACATGCAGTCATGTTGATCATGCGTGAAAGGAGTAATGCTACCATGCTTCCTGAATCGTTCAAGGATATTGAAAATGCTGGATATGCATTAATCGCTAATTACGCACCAAACATGATTAAGTTACCAATGCAATATGTCGCTCGTGTTGTTTTAGTTGATCCAAACTTATATCCAGACATAGATTTCGAAAAAAATCGACCGTATCGCATTATCGACGGTGATGAGTGCTACTATCTGCACAGCCTGGAACACCAACTGTCGCCCGCATATCTTGGAAATTGGTTCATGGTACTCAGCTATCCGTACGTGCAACCTGGAGGATCAGCCACACGTCTTCAACAGTTCTGGAAGGAGTATGGTCGACTGATGCCGGACATTTCTCCGATCGTCACCTACGAACGTGTCAGGTTCCGCGTGAACATGGCGATCGAATATCAGCTCGAAGGAGCCGCTCCAATGGCTGCTTATCTGGCAGGCATGATCGATTGTCGTATGCGAACTGATAGCATGTATTATGCGCTCCAGTTGGATGATACCTGGAGAGAACGTTATAACCTTCTCTACGATGGAGAGGCTAGCTATCAGGATCTTGCCGAGTGGATCAGACCCATATTCACCGATGAAAACGAAAGATTCTTTAGCTCCATTCAATATCCGGCAATCATACCCGATTATTTCCGAGTGGTTGAGGATGCGCTAGGTTTTACGACTGGGGGCGACATCGATGGATAGACGAAACAAGGAATACGATAAAAACTATCGCGTTGGTGTCCCCTATGGTCCATGGACCTGGGATCCTGCCTATCGGAAAGATCTATTCGCCCCGGATGAATGGATTGTCTTGGTGAGACCCGATTACCGGTCTGACCTGTGGATCTACTCCGAGTTGACCGAGTTTGACAACGATGGATTCAAGTATAGAATACATCGGCTGGATGGCATGTTCAACATCGACCAGATGGCATCCTGGAAGTTTGTTCCGTACTATACCGATGAGGATCGAATCAGCAACGGAAAATTCATCGGTGACTTTTGGAAAAAACATGGCTCCGAAATGTCTACCATCTCCATTGGTAGCACCTATCGCGGTGCCATGGATCAACTGGAACGCTGGATCGACGATAAGCGGGACGATGTCGGCCCAACCGCATGCTGGTTGATCGGATTTCTGTCCAATCTGTATAACACTGGCGATCCGGCCCAATCCAAGTTTCTGGATGATACTTGGTATCAGCGCTATGTTGCCGTATGCAAAAACGGCGCGACTGCAAAGGACATATCCGATTGGTCCGCATTTCTACGTAAGCCTACCGTCAAGGAACATTTTGACCAGAAGCCGGTAAACATGGATCTGTACCACGCATATCATCACATACTTGAGAGGGAGTGTGCCACCCAATGGGATATCTGATCAGAACGCGTTGCGGTTCGGTGCCGTTCAACCTTTCAACCAAGGATTCCGATATTGATCAAATAGCAATGCTTCTTCCGTCCGAACTTCCGGATCTGGAGCCTGGCGACCGCCGTGTGATTACCTATCCGGATAATGGAGATGGTCATCGACTGGATATCTATGAGTATCGTATCGACTCATATCTTGATCCAGAATTCATGGGATCCACATTGTTCACGCCGTGCTATGACCAGGTTGTGGATGGAACCGACACCGAGCTGGTTCAGTTCTTTAAGGATAATGCAGGCGACCTCACGAACATCTATCCGGAGGCAACCTACAATTCGGCCAGTCGAATCGTTGCAAACACGATCCGGAATGAACAGCGCCAGCTGTACCATGAAGCAATTCGTCTCATGGGTTACATCTACTGTGGTTTCATGGCCGAAGATCTCGTTAAGGCCAGAGAGCTGGACGACGACTGGAGATCCTTCTACCAAAGAGTCCATGAGATGCCTATTACCCGGATGTATCAGATCCGTGAGGATATGGCTAGCCGGTATCGCATGGTGTTTAGCAACATCACCATTCGTGACTACTACCGGTCATGTAAGCGAAACGATGCATTGATCGAATCCTTCCAAAACCAGGTTAAGAGAATCATCGATTCGAGCCGAATCCAGTGAAATCTTTACAAAACATGTTCCCAGACCCCCTTATTTGGGGTCTGGGAACGTTTCTTTTCTAAATTATGGTTTCTACCATATGCTCACGACAGGACACCCATCCATACCACATTTCTATCATTTTCATGCATTTCGATGGGGTTTTGGAAACCATCGGACATTCCTATACACTACATTATAATGAAAGGAGTTGGAATCGTACCATGGCGATCCTTCCATATTCGATTCGTGAAAGTGAGCCGATCACCGAAGCCTCGTCCGAACAGAAACCGAAGAAGCTTGCTGGCCTATACACCACGCTTCTCGATATGGAGAAGTTCATCAAGGTCAACGGCCTGGAGAACTCCGAATGTACGAACCCTGTGTTCATCGGTCCCGGTTCAACCTTCACCCCCGACGGTGTACTGTCCAACGAGATCTTTGGTACCTCGTCCATGGACCGTCGCAACCGGTTCGGCTGGATCGATCTGAAGACCCATTACATGAACCCGCTCGCCGCGGTGAAACTGTCGGCCTATGATAGAACCATGGCCGACTGCCTCTATTCCCGGGGTAGATACTCGGTGTCCAAGGAGGGCAAGCTGATCGATGATCCGGACGGAGAGGCCGGTCCCGAGTTCCTCTATAAAAACTGGACAAGGCTGAAACCCATCACAAAGACGACGGAGACCACTAAGGAGGTTGCCAAGTTCTTCTCAAAACCGAAGGATGAGCTGTTCATGACGAAGTGGCCGGTCATCCCCGCCTTCTACCGTGACATTAACCTGTCCGAATCCACCGGATCCAAGTCATCCAACATACTGAACTCCAAGTACAGTTCCCTGATCAGCTATACCCAGTCGCTTGCTCTGTATGCGGATGGATTCGGCACCATGACCTATCTCACCCAGGCGAGGGTCCAGACCATCATGGTTGAGATCTACCAGGAGCTAATGATCCACAACGTGAAAGGATCCCCCTCCAAGTTCGGCATGTTGCGCAGGGCCCTTGCTGGTAAGAACCTCCCCTACACGGTTCGTTTGGTTATCACGGCACCGAATCTGAACCAGGAGTCGCTCGATCGGGTCCAGGTGCGATTCGGTCATGCGACGATTCCTCTCCATTACATCTGCGCATTGTTCATGCCGTTCATGGTCCATGAACTGAAGGTATTCTTCGATGCGGAACTGATCCAGCGCGGTGTCGTTGAGGTCGTTGGATCCGACGGTAAGATCACCCGAACATCGTTCAGCGAATCCTATGACGAAAACGATATCACGGGAATGATCAACAAATACGTGAACTCCCCAAGCACCAGGTTCGATCCCGTGTGGACTCCTCCGGACCTCGAGGGGAAACGTCATAAGATGATCGTGGTCGGTCGTTTCAACAAGGACAACACGACGTTCCAGAGACCGGCGACCTATACGGATATCCTGTATATTATCGCCGAACGCGTGTGCCAGGACAAACATGTATGGCTGACCCGTTATCCGCTGGATAATCCGCATGGACAATGGTGCGGACGAATCATAGTCTCAAGCACGATCAAAACGACGCCGTGTACGATCGGTAATAAGGTATATGAATTCTATCCGGTCGTCGACAATACCGATCCGTTAAACGCTTTCATGACCACGGCTCAGATGCCGAATACGATGATTGGTCCCATAAACGCTGTTTATTATAAACAGCATGCTCGCAAAATTTACGTTGTTAATTTTGCACCTGTGGCTGCCTCTAGGAATAGGGGTTGAAGAATTGCGTGAATTGCTGGGAAGTGCTAAAGCTCGTCAGCCTATATGGTTACGAAAGTAGAAACAAGTGACGAGATGGACATATGGTCAAATCCTAAGTGTCCGATAACAATGTACAATCAGCAGCCAAGCCTCATGCTGAGGAAGGTTCGACGGTCATCCCGACAGGGAGTAGGGCTCAAAATGGGTGAGCCCGAAGTGCGCAACACCCCAATGTCTTTCATGATAATGGGTGATGATATGACCTAATCACAGTGTAACGGCTGTGCAGTCCAGTTTCGGACGAACCGAAGTGCCCAATCGGTTGAATATTCGCAGGGGTGCGGATTTTGTGGAATTTCACACAGCCACCATCAGAATCCATAATATGGTAACATGTTATAAGAAACTCCATGAACGCTTAACAAGCGGTGTGTGCGAGCTTGATCTCGCATGCTAACGGTATCACCTATAATAAGCCTAGGTTCGGATACACTCCCACCGAACCATACTGAAAAGTCTAAACTAGGTGAATGCGGTGACTAAGAGAGCCTGAAGCTCTGCCCGGCCCTAGGACCAGGCGGAGTCATATGGGAATACCGTGCCAGAAACTGAAATCGGAAGGTTTCAGAAGTAGGGTGTAGAGGCCATCCCGTTAGGGATTAGGATCCGGTTGCGGCCGGACACCGAAGGATGGAGCCCCCGAGAGTAACGGAACCCGGGGTGATAAGATGGTCCAGGTTAATAGCTGTTAATCAGTGATGGCGATACGATCTCATGCAAAGCATGCTGGACGAAGGAGGCCAACGAGGATGCCGAGAAGTGGATCAAGTCCAACGGCTATATCCTTAACATCGCCGGCAAGACCATGCGTTCGCTGGAGAAGGACTTCCTTCTGTGCCAATATAATTTAACAAAAAGTGATGAAACCAGAATCACGAAGGACTGCAACACGGTTGCGCCGAAGTATGCAGTCTGATAAAATTTCCCGATCCGTGGTTGTATATGACCCGTTCGATCGGTTACAGATAAGCACGAAGGAAAGGAGGTAATCCTGAGATGACTCTTACCGAGAGATGGTATTTCAGCGAGCGCAACATCAAGCGCTATGCGAAGCGTGCCCTCGAATGGAATCTCAGCCTGCTCGACAACGATGAGAACAAGTGGACCTGCATGAACAACACACGTCGAGTGGTGAAAGTTGAGCTTGTCAAGGGCATACTGACCTTTACGGTTCACGTGCGTGTCCGGGAGAACGGCGAGCGCGTCTGGAAGTATCGTAAGTATTCGATCATCTACACAAGGAGCGACGACACGCCGATGGCTGAAGGTGATATCATGTTGGATGCTGTTCATGCGATCCATCCCGGCAGAACCGGTAAGTATAACTTCAAGAAATGACAACGATGAACACACCCTCCCGTTATCTGGGAGGGTGTGTTCTGTTCGACAAGCCTATAATGATACCATGAAGGAGATGAAAACCATGAATGTGAACAAGGTATCGAACAGCCTTTGGATCGTCGAATGTCCGGTGAAGGACTTCCGTGTGACCATGCTGAACTCGCCCAAGAAGGTGTCCGGGAAGAAGAACTTCGCAAACGCCCACTTCTTCCAGAAATATGATGAGGCATCGCCGAAGGCAGAGTTCACTTTGCCGATCGGCCACTGCGTGTGTGACGTGAAGCTGGACACGTCCATTGCCAGACACTACTGGTGTGACCTCCACATGAAGAAGCGTGGTCCTTCCAACGGGACGAAGGTCGCGTTCGATGGATCGAATTGGGAGTTCAATAACAAACAGTTCCACGGAAAGATGCTGACCACGCTGACGGTGAAGGGAGGCGTTGCCAACATCCAGGATCTAGGCACGGTCAACCTGTCCTATGACTATGCGGTCATGGGTGTGCCCCTGATGCTGAACGGCAAGGATGTTATCTGGAAGAAATATGTGAAGCCCCAGGGTTGGTATGGTAACGAGCTGTATGGAACCTATCATACGATCCTGGCAATCAAGGGTGCAAATGCAAAGTCCATCTACGTCATCGGCTGGAAGTCCACCACCGATAACATGATCTCGTCCGGTGAGGCCTATCGCATGCTCAGCAAGTACGGGTTCTATTCCGCGATAAAACTCGACGGTGGCGGATCCTTCATCATGGACATTGATGGATCCCGATTGCAAACGTTTGAAAACCGTCTGATTAATACCGTCATCGAGTTCGGTCCGACCTCTGGAACACCCACCACTGGAACAACTACCGCAACAACATCTGGATCTAGCGCTGGCTCGACTAAGAAGACCGGAAAGACGACGGCGAATCTGAACATGCGCACAGGACCCGGTCAGAACTACTCGTCCATCCATGTCATACCCAAGGGTGCAACGGTTACGATCAACACTGGTGCAAGTTCCAGCTCCTGGTACAATGTTACCTATGGAGGTAAAACGGGATACTGTTCCGCGTCCTACATCACAACAGTATCTGCAACGAGTACAAAACTGGTATCCCAGAATCCATATTCGGCACCAACTCGTACGTTGAAACGTGGCTGCAGCGGCAACGATGTGAAGTGGCTCCAGTGGATGCTCGTTAAACTCAACGTTACTCCGCCTCCGGGATCCATCGATGGGTCGTTCGGTCCCAGCGTGTATAAATCCGTGGTAGCCTGGCAGAAGGCCAATGGCCTGTCCGCCGACGGAAGCTTTGGTCCGGCATCGAGGGCAAAAATGTTATCGCTGTGATAGAAAAGAAACACCCGGGATTGTCCCGGGTGTTTCCATGTTAAATCCATTTAAGTCTCGTTTAAGTGAATGGCCTCGCCTATGATGTCGGCGACATTTGACAGGTGGGATGATACCCATTCACTGCCGGCTGGCGTTATTTCATAGGTGTTTCTGTCCAGCTCTTCCTCTGATACTTCGTTGCCAGCGGCCAGGCTCCCGCTATACTTCACGAATCCTATACCTGATGTGGTTCTGAGATCCATAAGAACATAGTGCAGTCTAGCGACTCTGTCGGGCTGTAGTCCCATGGCCACGTTGACGAGTTTGCACGGAACCGGTTTCTGGCACGCGTACAGCATCATGAGTGCGTTGTATGCCTGGTAGACGGTTTCCTTATCGAGATCTTTGTTGTCGTAGTGGGGTAGTTCCGGTCTAATCATTTCGATTGCCTCCTTTTGCGTTATGCTCAGTCTTCAGCCTTGACCAGAATAACATTGGGCGAGCCCCCATCATACTCGGTAATGACAAGATCAATCCTTCCGCCCACGATGGATTCAAGATGATCTATATGCCCAATTAGCCTAAGAATGCCTTTGTACTTCTTGAGCTGGTTTATCCTGTGTAGATAGCGGTTGGTCTCGCCCTTGGTCTTTGCGTCATTGAGACACTTCGTGTCAGCTTCAATGCGGCGATCAATGTCGCTCATCCGCTTGGCAAAGTGGTCGCTTCCGACATCGAGTTCTGATATGACATCCAACATTGCACGCACATGTTTGTAGGGTTCTACGTCGTAGATTGCGTCGTCGGTAACCATGTGACGAATGTCCTCAACGGTCATATAATCCTCATCGCCGGCGAATTCGATTAACGTCTGGATCTCCTCGTCAGAAAGAGCGTGAGAGTCATCCTCGGCGAGCCAGCACAGGATCAGATCAGTCATGGAATCCGCTTCGTTGGTATAATCATCCATGAGCCTCTTCACCGTATCACTGGGGTTCTTAACCGTCCCGGTGACAGGAACAACATTGATACTACGAAGCTCGTAGCTTTCGAGCATGTAGACCTCCATGGATTTACACACTTCATCGAAACGATCCATGGCAACGGCAAGGAAGCCTGCCTCGGTTGGGTCTTTACCCTCTTCGATCACGTCAGCATCGCTGAGTTGTACATAGCATACACCCTCGAAGTCCGGACATTCCGGATGGGCCTCGGGATCAGCATACCCGTAGGTGAGACGATACTTGCGTTCGGTAAATTTCTTCATATTATCTCCTTTCATTTATGACCGATAGCTTTGGTTGTTACAATGCTATAGTATATATCTGAATGCAAAACACCCAAAACTAGCCAAGGAAATATATCATTGCAAGTATCTGAAGAATGTGAATGGTTTGATCCGCAACAAGACTGATGTCGCGCATGTTTGCCTTTAGGTGATCCGTGACAGCATGGACCACCATGTTCACCACGAAACAGATAACGAATGCTTTGGTGATCTCCCAATGGTGCAAATAGGCCAACGGAAGCATGACCACGAATGTCCACTCGAACGCATGGAGCCACATGGCGATGGCCCAGTCGTTCTTGTACATGTCATCGTATTCCGGGTGATTCAACCATTCGGACTCCTGTTTCAGTTTGGCCAGGATCCCCTGCATATGGAAGTCCACGATGATATGGGCTTCCAGGATGACCGCAAACAGTACCAATTTAGTCAGCATGATTTCCTCCCTTTGTGTCCTGCAGACAAACATAGTCGGCAATGTTTGTGGGAAGGATCCTGTCGAGTTCCTGGAACCCGGCACCGGCCGATATGAGCTCCCTGGCCAGCGTGGACGACACGCGACTGTATTCCGGTCTGCACATGAGATAGACATGTTCGACCTTCTTGTCAGGTGCGATGCTGTTCAGAAGCATGTTGTTGCCGGTTTCGACCATCTCCTCGTAGCCAAGATCGGAACCGTTGCGCAACGCTCTGACAATGACGCCCACGTTGTGGCTTGCCACGAAGTCTGCGATGGTGGTTTTACATACGGTAACACTAACGTTCCATTTAACGGGTTGCAGGATCATGACATCTTCGATCAGAGTCCGCATGACCGAAGGATCATAGCGTCGTGATTTTGCGCTGTTCGTTGCGATTACAATGCACAGTTGGTCGAACATGCGACTGGCACGATCGACGATATCGAGATGCCCGCGGGTGAATGGATCGAACGATCCGGGGAATATTGCGTTCATAAAATGCTCCTCCTTCGAAATGAATAATGCCCGGGAATGAGATCCCGGGCATTATCATACTGTTTGATGCGATTACGAATTGTAATCGCCGTCGAATCCGAGCTGGTATTCCAGAATCAGATCCTGCCATGGGTTATCCGGATGGAGATCGATGTTGGCACCCTCCTGAAGCTTCTGCTGAAGGTTCTTCTCGGCGATGAGCAGTTCAACCTTCTTCGAAACGGCAACCTTGTCAATTTCCATGGTGTTGGAATGGTGGGCGAGTTGAACGTCGAGCGTATCGTTCGGTTCGATGCCGGATAGATATCTGATCAACAGCTCACAGAACTCGGCGGTGGTCATGGCATCCGCGGAACCATCGAGGCTAAACACCGCATGTTTGGATGCATATGCATCGAAGCGACGTTTCACCTCGCCGAGGATGTTAAATCCATCCTCACCGAACACGATGAACAGATCGTAGGACGGTTTGCCTCTGGAGTACAGCTTTGGATCAATGTCGGTTCCAACGACCAGGCTGATCCTTGACGAGTCGCCGGATCCGGTCCGTTGAACGGTAAGGATCCTGGTATCGGGTTTGCCAAGGATCCCGATCTGTTGCACGACACCATCAACGCTGAAGAACGCAACATCGATAACCTTGGTAGAACCGTTACCGCCGTCCGCGCTTTCGAGCACCGGTTTTCTGAACTGGATCTTGACCGAGCTTTCGATGATTGTTGGACCATTGTCAGCTTCGGAGGCGTTCGCATACTGCACCTTGGATTCGAAGTAGCGCCTACGATCACCACCGAAGGTCTCCTCCTGACGAATGTCGGCGAGTTCACGGGACTCGGTGTCCGTGTTATCAACGGATCCAGCATCCTCGTTCTTGACCCCTGGCAGTATGGCACGCTTGATCTTCCGGAGAATGCGCTTGCGTTTGCGAACACGGTTGGCCTTTTTCAGATACTTCATCCGACGGTCATGCTCCTGCTCCTTGGCTCTCTGCTTCTTCTTGAGTGCATTCTGCCGCTTGTACTCCTCGATGTCGGCGTAGATCTTATCTTCCTGCATGTGAGTGTTACCAACATCGCGAAGCTCATACTGGTTGGCGATGCGTTCCTTCTCCTGGCGATCGATGGAATCGGTTTCCGCGATCGCCTCGTTAAGATCAGTGCCGACATCGATACCGATGTCCTCGTGTAGATACATCTGGTAATAGTTGGCATGCTTGTTGGCAACCGCACGGGCTGAATCCTTCGAGGTCTTGAATCCGCGTTTCTTATACATGGAAATGGCAACCTCGTTGCTGCTGCGAACCGCCAGGGCATCACCACCAAGCTCCTTGATGGCATACTCCATGGCCTGCTTGCCAAGACCGTGGCTCCGGTACTCCGGATCCACCAACAGGTTCCCGATCCAGTTGTAGTTGTCTCCGGGTTCACGTTCCGCCGGATTGGGGTACCCAACCGCGATGGATACGACAGGTTTACCGTCAAGCTCCCATGCGACAGATGTGCAGTATTTACCACAGACGGCGGCATCCTTGAGAGCACCCTTCTTACCATGTTTCTTGAGGTATTCCTTGTCAATCTTCACCAGCTTCAGATCCGATAGATTGAGATGGCCCTGTTGCTTGTGGTTCTTGTCATATGTCGCATAGTCAGCAGCTTCTCCAAGAACAACAACATTCATGACCTCCTCGGATCCGACGATCTCATAAGCTTCGCCCATGCTAGTCGGTTCCGAATATCCAATCAACTGACGATCCAGGATGTCCTGGGGACGGTCCTTGCCGATGTTGAGATATGCAACATAGGCTGCGGCATCCTCGAGGCATTCGGCATATCCATCGAAGCGCAGGGTTGGAATATTCATGAACGCAAATCCCTCGTCCAAGGCCGCTGGGGTGAACGTTCCGATGTTGGTCCAATAGTGGCCCACCTCGTTCATTTTACCATCACGGTACCGAAGGATCAGTTTCATCAGGGATCTTGCCGCGTACAAATATCTGAAGTATCTACCGAAGCTGATATCCACAAGATTGCGGTAGGCCTGAACGACCTTCTTCGGTTTCAGGTCACCTATGTGATCCTTACGTTTCACCAAGGATGGATTGCGAGAATTGAAATCGAAGTCCAAGTACTCGAGATTCTTCGGACTAAGATATGGTTCATATGACCAAACAATCTTGGTACAAGCTGCCTTGGCTGCCGCAACTGCCGCAAGTTCTTCATCGAGGAATGTAATGTACTCTTCAACGATGGAGCTCTTTCTGGCCGGTATAGCGCTCTCGAGCAGCGTGTTTGTCAAGACATAGTCAACGCCGGGCCGGTTCTTTGTCGGAGCCTTCGCGCCAGGGTTACAACACATGAGAAGCACCTTTGTGTCATCTGTCTTACAGAGCACATCAAGGAGTTCGTCAACCTTGGTGTAGTCCCTACCGTCGATGGTTATCGGCAATATGCACCACTCGCCATCAACCATGTGCCCATGTGAGATGACCACATAATCATAGTCGGCGGCCCTCTTGAGGTAATTGACAAGATTGATCTTATCATCGGTAAACGTATCCAAATTGCGATACACAATGGCTCGTGCGATAGATCTGAAATCGTACACGGCCGTCTTACCATGAATCACCGGACTGCCGTTTCTGAGAACCCTCTTCTCAACAATCTTGGCCAGAGCCTTAAGCCTATCGCTCTTGGTGGTTGTTGCGGTAAGAACGCGTCCACGCAGTTCACTGTCGCCGATCGCATCCAGATTACTGAGCAGAATATTCTCAACGAAGCCTCGGAAGTCCTCAACCTCATCGATCACGCTTTTGATCCAGGACTTGAATTTGTCATCCGGCATGTCCGTTGGGATCATACCGGCAACATCGTCGATCGTGACCAGATCCGGGTCTCCGGTCATTGCCATCATGCGAATAAGAACTCGCATGCATGTGACATAGCCAGGGAATGCCGCATTGTACGTCTTCTCGGCCTTCGGATTATCATAGTATACCCTGGCCTTCTTCTTGAAGTATTCCAGAAGATCCTCCGGGGTTTCCACCTTGATGAGTTCCGCACTGTCCAGCTCAAGCGGATTAACCATGCGATAGTTATCCAGGATATTCGATGCCATGATCGTACGAGGACCGGGGCGGGCAGTGGCCATCGGGTAAAGCACCAAACGATCCTTTCCGTTGGTGGTAGTCTTCCCGAAGAAGTCCTTGGCCGAGACCTGACGTTCGTTCAGCGCATCAACCATCATGTTGGCGAACTCGTTGAGTTTCATCGACTTCGAACGGTCTGACTCGCCCTGGACGTTCATCATGCGCTTCAGTTCGATCGACGGCTTTAGGTGATGCTCCTTGCACTTTTTCAAGATATAGTCCTTGCGGCTCTTGATGAAGGGCGGGAGATCCGGGTATTCATAGATTCGCACCCCGGCCTTCCTCATCTCATCGATGGTCTTAAACACACGATGGACCTTGATGGGTTTGACCGGAAGATCGGTAATGAACTCATGCTTGGAATCCTGGAACCTGGTAAATCCGGCACCGGGAAGCTCATATACGAATCCACCATCGCCGTATTTCTCCTGGAGCTTGCCCGGAAGAATCTCGGTGAGATACATGACACCATCCACCGATGACTGGTTGAGCTCCAGGTCGTTCCACTGTTTGCCGGAGAATGCCAACGCGAACGCATATGAGTCTGTGGCGAACAGATGAACACCGGTGGCCCCAGAATCCATGGGAAGCAGTTCTCCGGTGATCAATGTGTTGGATCCATGGTACAAGATTCTCGGTGCACGGGCCTGAAGAGACTCATCCAACGTCTTGAGATCCGTTGGCACATTGATAATATGGGAAGATTCCGTCATGGAGTCGATCATGTTATGGGCTTTCATGTATGTGATATCAGCATCATGATCCCATTTCACAATATCAGTACGGCTATTGAGTTTCAGGATGGTCTGATTGATCGGCGCATTGTCGGTCCGAACGACGTAGGAATTCGCATAGTTGATATTGAAGTAGTTCTTTGCGGTCTTGCTATCAATATCAGCGACGATTCCATTTTGAGCATCCACCAGAAAGACTTTACCGTTACGGTTTACGAGATTGAACTCATGACCACCGGTGGAGTCCTTCCAGTTCACGTGGACATAGTACCTAGAATCGTCGTTGTTGACAATCTTCTTAAGTTCGTCCAGACTGTTGAATCTTTGCTTCTTACCGTTCACAATGGTCTCATCGGCATGATCGAATATCGGATCACGTGGACTATAGACCGGACGCGGCATCACATTCTTTCCACGGCACTGCATCTCAAATGCGAATGCGCAGAAGAGACAGTTCTGGTTGCCGGCTTCTCCGTTCTTGGCATAGCGTTTCGACTCCTGGCTGATGTCTTTAGCAATCTTTTCAATGCTGTTGGCATCGGCGGATTCGTCCAGGGTTACTACCGAATCGGCCTTCTGATCGACCTCAGCCTTCGCAGCCTTTTTCTTATACTCGTTATCGTCGGCTTCGAAGTACTTGGTCGTGTCTACGTCCGGAAACAGGATCGATTCGATCAGACTGGAATCTTCGTTGACCGATTCACCATAGGGGATCAGTTCAACGGTGGGATCAATTTTCCATTCGTCTACGGTCTTCGTGAGCTGGTCCATGTATGTCTGGGGCTCGATACCAAACCATTTGGACTCAAGCGGTGCATAGCGTGTGGCCCAGGCCTTCGTCTTTTTGATGTCCACGTTGTTGACCTCGGCGAGCCACAGAAAGCACTGGGAAACGATGTCGTCCTCGGATCCGCCGCACCAGATTCCCCGATGTGTTTTGTCGGAAGCTTCGAACAGCATCCATCCGCCACGTCCAACCTGGAAGGTTATGAACGCATGGCTCGGTGAACTTTTCTCGTCCTCGAAGTAGATGTTCCATGCGTGGCGCTGCACCCTTGGCCAACGCTTTGCAAACTCGCTGATCTCATAGGGAACATAGTCCCAGCAGGTACCACCCTTGGTTCTGGCGAACTGATCACGCTTCATGGTGATATAGTTAGCATAATCCGCATCCTTGGGATTCTTAATGAGTTTAGTTCCGTTCCATATGCCGTAGTCCCAGTCGCCGAGCTCCCTGTTGAATTCAAGAATCTCGTGCATGGTTTGCACCGATCCGGCAGACTCGTCCACGGGATAGAGTTTGAACTCGTCGGTGAGGTCCAGACGGGTCCTCGTCGGATCGTTTTCCAGGTTCCGTTCGAAGTACTTCCGATACTTCTCTTCCTTGAAGTTGCTCACGTCGATCTTCTGGACCCGTGCTCCATGGAGCAGGTCGTCCAACAGCACCGGATGACAAGTGTCGTTCCAGTTGGTCGCGTATGCGTTGATGTGGGTTCCATCCATGGCAATCTTCTCGAAGTGAATGTGTCCATGGATGTTGATCCAGTCCTTCGGGACCGGTTCGGGTCTGTGCGTAAACAGCATGTTGTGGATGACCACACCGTCGGTCACCTGGTCGAACCCAAGATCCAGGTACCATTGGTCATCCTCTGTGTCATGGTTCCCTCTGACGAGAACTTTACGTGCCGGAATCGTTTCAAGAATCCGGCGAATTGTTTCACGGTTGGCGACCTTCGGATCACAGAGATCGCCCAGGAACAACCAGAGGTCGGCCGGTGACATGTCTCTGCCCACGTTGTTTTTCAACAGGGTGAGATCAAGCATGGTCCGATATGGATGATGGACATTCGCCTCGTCCGAATAGAGATGCCAGTCCGTGCTAATGAAGATGTTTTCCAAACCGACATCCTCCTTTCCTAATAGACTACACATATAGTATATATCTAGATTTACGGCTTATAGAATTGTCGAAACCGGCCCGAATCCGAAGATCGGGCCGGTTCCTGATCATCTGATGATCACGTAGCGTTTGTTGAATTCATCTTCGGTGATGGCTCGCCAATACTTATCCTGGTGGACGATCACGTCGCCAACACTGACCCTTTGAACACCGTACGGCGTGTCCAGGAGAAGCGGGCCGTGTGTGCTGGCATGGTTCGCCTTCTCGATCCGTTCACCGACGTGTCGTTTGATCTCGAGGAAGTTTGAACCATCATAGGGGATGGCGACATATAGCGTGTCACGGGGGACGACCTTATAGACCATGATGTTATAACCACGGGTAGGGATTGTTGGTGCCGTTTTCGGAGCGCTGTTGCTTGTACAGACCAAGGGCATAGTCTACGACCTTATCCTCCTCATCGTCGGACGAGAGTGCATACTTCACCGTTGGGCTCTGGGACTTCGCCTTCTTGAGCGCCGTCTCGGCCGGATCCTTGGTGTACTGCTTCATGAACTTCTTGAACGGATTAAACATCCTCTCCGCTCTCCTTTCCTTCGATTTGGGATCCATAAACCTCATGGAACGCGGCCGCCGGCATGGTGAAATACCCACCGTCGGCGCAACGCACCAGATATACGCCGGGATACAGCATGACATCTCTGTGATGATCCGGATCACCGGGCGTCTTGAGTTCCAGATGCGTGGTGTTGTACATGATGCCTGCGCTTCCGACGGAGACCGCGTAGGTATCATGGGTTTTGGTTTTCGTGAACAGCTCCACCGCCGTGATAGATGTGAGTGATCCGTCGAAGAATATGGCATTGACGTGGGATGTGTTGGAACGGATGTGCCCGTGGGCAATAATATCAGTAACATTCATTAGAGTAACGCCTCCCCAGCGGTGTAGTCAGGTCTCTGTTGTTTGAGGTTGTTGGGTCCCATTTCCCTGTTGTCAAGGATGTTGTGCCAGTTGGATCCCGGCACGTAGTCGCTTCGTTTGACGTATGGCTGTGCTGCCCGGTTTATCCGATCCTCGTCGGCGTGGGACTGGTCGTCGATGGGAAGGCTGGAATCCTCCATGAGAACATGGGCCATGTTTCGAACCACGTCCTTGGACGCATACTTCGCGTAGGGATGGTCCGGTGTGATAGAGAACGTGCACCCAAGCTCACGGTAGCGCCGGTTCAGGTTATCGCTGAACGTGCGTCTCTGGTCTTCAGGCACGGCTCCGATCTTATCCATGGCCAGATGCACGGACAGCTGATCGATGATCGGGAACTCTTTCGTCTTCGGAAGAAGATAAATGTCATCACCCTGGCCAAGCTCCTTCTCAAGATAGGAACGAAGCTCCTGACGGCCAACGATCTGGTCCTCGTTAACGGCGGCAAGCTTGCCCTTGATGATGACAGACCTCATCTGGGAAACGAACGCGATGATGTTCATGGATTTGATCTCGGGGTCATCAGGGTTCTCGTTGTAGTTCCAGAACAGGTCCCAGAGGTATTGGGTCTCCCGGCGACGGGTTGCCTCGTTGTCGACGTCCATCAGGCAACCATAGTGATAGGACACGTGCTGCTGCCAGTCCAATATGGTGCCCATTTCATCCGGGCTAAGGGTTCTGGGATCAAAGTATTCGTCAAGCAACATCTTCTCCATGACGTCGTATAACCGCACGCAGTAGTCACGATGGTCCGTGTCCTTGGACAGGTCCACCTTGAACCAGTTCCGGTTCGCATCGTACTTTCCGGCGGTGGTGTTGAGCCTATGGTATCCGCCGATACAGGTGAAGATTCGATTGCCAAACGCCATGGACCTCACGTTCGGATAGAAGACCTCGAGGAAGTCCATGTTGTCAAGGTCACGGATCGCGTTCGCATACTCAACGCCATAGAAGGCGTTGTTGTAGAAGTCGGAGTTGACCCGAAGGTGTTCCTTGACTATGTCATCCTTGGTCCGCTTCGACATGGGTTTGCCAACGGCCTGGACGAGCATCTTCGGCCACGCGTCCTCTCTCAACTCCTGGGGTGCATATTTGTACAGATCGTTACCCTCGCCGATCTTCATGTCCACGCCATGTTTTCTCATGGCCTTGAAGATGTTGTTGGCAAGCGTTTTCTGGTCCTCGGGATCCTTGCAGTGGTTGAACATGCGGATCGCTGCCTTGACGTGCTTGGCATCGTTCAGGGGATAGGCGCGGAGCCGAGGAAGACCGAACTCGGAATCATCCAGGGCGTTGCGCTGCTTGGCCTTCATGGCAGCCTCATTGATCGTACTACCATAGTATTCGGGGACCTGGGATGGATACTGGTATGCTGTCTGGTGATCCGTCGACTCGTACAATGTTTCCACCATGCGAACCGGATCATTGATAATCCGCTCACTAATGATTCTAACGGCCTCGTCCATGACCTCGCCATAGTCGAGTGACACTTGGCCGTTCACCGATTCATGACGAACCACGATCCGATCATCAGTATATCGATGCATCCGACATTGCACATAGTTTGCGGCATCGAGGATACATTCATCCAAGTCAGCGAACACGTCCTCATGTAGGTTCACGAGGTCTTCGGTATCGTTGACGGAATGGTACCATCTATACCCAGATTCGTCCACATGGCCGCGAGACATTGTGCGGGTAAGGCTAATCGCCGTGAGGAGAAACCTGGAGTACACATTGTAGACGTCGGTCAAGGACCGATCCATGGCTTTTTTCCATTTCTTGGAGTTCTTCACGACGTTGGTGGAGACCTCAAACCCATCATCGCCCACGGTTATCATACTGTAACGGATCGGATGGGTATCGTTGAGGTGATTGATCACCCGACGGATGGAATTGTACGCTCTGGTTAGCCGCTTCAGTGTATGACTGAACTCTTCAACCATATCAACATTGTCGTTTGTCTTCGGAAGCGCCGATTCGAACATCACATTAACCGGCAGGTACCTAACGTTCTTCTCATCCTTCGGCCTATGCGCTCCGGGGTTGCAGCAATACATACCGATACTAGCATCAGGATCCATCTCACGGATGGCCTTGATCGCACTGTTAGCATCTCTGCACATGTGACCGTTAATATAGATCGGATCGATGGTCCACACATCATTAACATCACCACCATGGCTCATGACGACGCGGTCATATTCACGGCACATGTTCAACAGCGACTTGATGCGGGTGATATCAACGATTCCGGAGGTTGCGTTGACGTATGCAATGCCTCTACCAACCTTGGAAAAATCGTATATCCGCGTGGCAGGTGCTTCGAACACATCAACAAGATCCGTCGAGATCAGCGAATCGTACCTAACCTTCGGATCATCCTTTAATCGGGCAGTTGCAATCGACTCGCCGATGAGAATACCCTGAACGTTGACGATCGCCCGGTATGCGTTACTGGCCTTGATGAGTCCCTCTATGCAGGAGTCACGCCATTCCTTGAAGTCGTTTGGTGACAGGTCGAATGGAATGAGTCCATTGAGAGTATCCTCGTCCACATCTGATTTCATGGCAAATACCCTTGCCATGACATACAACCCGGCGGTCATCCCGTCGGTTCTCTGTCCGATCTTGCGTCCGCTTCGGGTAATCTGGTGAAGCATATCATTGAATTGACGAACCACATCTTCGGCAGTCTTCACTCCGCTGAAACGACTGATATCAACGGAGGTCGGATCTACGATGCGGTAGTTGTCGACGATGTCATCCGCCATGATGCCGCTATCAGATTTCGTTGATGTGACGCTGCGGTCAACCCAGATGTAGTTGCCACCCGGTCCCTTTCTACGTTCTATAAGTTTCCCGGCACCTGCGCTCTCGTTATAATAGCTGACCACCGCCGAGGGGACATACTGGGGTCTATAGTTATCATCGGTTTCCAGCGTGTCATCGATCTCAGACCCGCTGTCTTGGGTCTTGAGAAGCGATTCCGGCCGATCTTCCGGAATCTTGTCCTTCTCCGGATGTTTGATCTCGTTTACATGCACATGAAAATCCGGTTTATTATATGACTCCATGATCGATTCCAGCGGAGTCTGATCCAACACCGGGACATCGGTGATGCTCTCCGGTTCGCCGCCGGGGAGTTCGTCCTTTGGCACGTCGGGGTTAAGGAGAGTCCTCGAATCGACCTCGATGTCGTTGCGGGTGTATATCGGATCGGTAACCGGTCTATAGAGCCGCTGGATGCGGCGTATTACACTCATTCGTCATCCTCCTCCCTATTGATGGATTCGCGGAATCCGGCATCCACCAGCATGAAATCCGTTTTCCGATCGGCGTTGTTACCGTTGCCGTTCATGTCATCGAAATGAATGCGGCTGCTCTTCAGCATCTCCAGGATGTTCCACTCGCCTTTAGCGTTCGGGTTGACCGCCCGTGCTTTGATGACATTGATCACCGGAGCAAGGTCCTCGGAGTCTCCGACGTACCTGAAGACCCGATACATGGTGTTGTTGAAGATCGGGTTGTCATAGGTCGCCTGGTAGAGCGCCTCCTGGTCGAAGTCGCTCACATACCAGCTCGTCATGCCCTGGCTAACCGCGATGCTCTTGATCGAGTTGTCCGTGAAGTAGTTCACCATGAGGAGGGGTTCTCTGTTTGGCATCTCGGTGGTCGATTCTACGATGCGAACGATGTTCTTCCGGGCAGGGTCCTTCTTATCTTCACCATGGGTGATCTGGTACAGGACCTCGAGGAGCGGACCATAGGTTGTGCCCGATATCCTGATATAATGGTACTTCGACTGTTTGCGCATGGCGTCATCCTTGAGGGCAACCTTATATCTGGTCTCCTCCAGGAACGCCGGGTTGTTGTTGGCCTTGTCCTTGATCTCCACCAGCAGGTTATACTCCGGCATGAAGAAGTCAGGAATGTAGGAGTGGTTCTTTCCGTCCTTCGGATCGAAGTACTCGAACACGTCCGGCGACGGAAGAATGTCCTTCGCGGTCAGTTCCAGGATCCTGTCGCAGAACTGCAGGAAGGAGAGTTCAAGCCTTGCCACATATTCAACCTCGCCGCCGTCGTGGAATTTATAGCGGCCGGCGATCTTCCTGTGGGAAAGCATGTCACGCTGATGATCCATGTCGGACATCATCTCGCTCTGGCTCATGTGAAGCTTTGCGTCGCGGTTCCTGTCATACTGAGACTTTACCGCCGCGCGACACTTTGGATCGTTGCAGAGCTTGTACGGCTTCATGGTCCTGGGATTCCAGTCGGTGGGTTTTCCACAGATCATACACTTGCCGTGATAGTCGTTGTTATGGGTCGACGCGTACAACCACTGGGCCGGCGTGCAACCTCTAGACTCTGCCTCCTGTCCATGGTATTTGGCGATGTGATCGATCGCGTCCATCTTCTTCGCAAAATAACGATGACAGCTTGGACAGTTTGCCATTTGTTATCATCCTCCATTCGTTTCTAATGTTTCATTTATAGAAATGTCGCCGGTGGTCAATATTCATCATAACATAAATAACCAATTCGAAAATTAATTGAAACTACATCACTATAAGAGCAATCCAACCAACGCTAATAAGGAGGTGACGCTCAACATGCCCACCGTACCAAGTGATGATCTGACGTTTAGAACCGGCACCAGCCGTGAATGGGCCATCGCTTCAAAGACCGAGCATGTGCTCAACACGATCCAGCGGCTCCTGTACATGACGCCCGGAACCGACATCTACAATCCGGATGCCGGATTGGATATCGTCGGCCGTGCGCGTAAATCCTACAGGGAAGGCGACCGCGACACCGAGTACGAGAACCGTATTACCGAACAGATCAACACGTACACCGACATCATTGTCAACTCGGTCGTTTGTCTGTTCCAGAACGAGACCCTGGTCATTGCGATGAACGCAACCTACGATTCGGTTGAATTCCGGCTCCGGCTCACGTCGGATCCGGCCACCCTCGAGAACCTTATCACACGAGTTTAACTAGGAGGATTTAACGACAATGGAAAACATGACCAACATGATGGGCAACCCCGAGGCCGAGGCCAGGGTTGACCTGACCAACGAGAACATCGTCAACCCGATCGTCACCGAGGCGAAGCCCAGGGAGAGCTACCAGTCCATGGGCAGTCGGATTCCCGCCGACCTGAAGGAGGACGACATCAAGGTTGTTCTTCCCACGGCATCCGCCGCCCAGCTGTCCAAGGCCACGGGCCATGCGGTGTCCCCCGAGGCGCTGAAGATCGAACGCGAGGAGCAGCCCACACGCATCGACAAGTCCGAGGAGCCCCAGGAGGAGTCCATGCCCCGGTTCATGAGCCCGCAGCAAGCGGAGAAGGCCGGCATCGACTTGTCCAAGGCCGAATCCATCGACATCCGCGCCGAGATGGCCCGTCGTAACCAGGAACAGTGGCAGGCGGCCCAGGCGGCTAACGACGATGCCCTGGCCAAGATGCTCCAGGGTGTCATGAAGAGCGAAGAGGAACGTAACCAGCGCCTTGACTACACCCTGAACGCCGACGAGGAGACCCGCAAGCGTCTGCTTGGTGATACACCCATTGCGGCCGCCACCAGGAAGGTCACCACCGAGGAGGAGCGCAAGCGTTCCGATCGCCAGTCTCGCAACCCTGGTATCGATCCTGATGAGCTGCTCCCCGGCTATGATGAGGATGAAAAACCCGAGACGCCCGAGGCCGAGGACACCGAGCCCGATCCCGACACCGATGACTACGCACTCTTCATCAAGAATCTGCCGATCGTGTCCGACAGGGAACCCAACAAGGGATATGCCCTCACCCGGATCCGCGAGGCCACTGTCAACATCGTCAAGACGAATCCGGACAAGACCGTGAACAATCTTGGCAACCAGGCGTTCCAGAACGCCGTCGCCAGCTTCAAGCGCGACAACTTCTCCAAGATCACGGTTCCCTTGGTGAACTCCGGCTTCATGGCCGACGTGGTCGGCACCGGCGTTGTGGATCTCCAGAACCTTTACTCCATGACCGATGAGAACATGACGCCCTACGACTACCAGCTGGAGCGCATGGCTGCCATCATTCGTAACGTGGTTGGTACCAACCCCAGGATCAACCCCATGCAGCTCCGCAACAGCATCCACTTCCAGGACTACGACATGCTGGCCTTCGCGCACATCTGCGCCACGCTGAAGACCGTGGAAACGGTCGCCAACTGCACCGAGTGCGGCAAGCCGTTCCACATCACCTCCAAGCCCATCAACCTGTTGCTGAACATGGATGAGCTCTATGAGAAGCGCCTGGCCATCGAAAGCGCCGCCAACGTCGAGGAGAACAGCCTGATGACGTCCAGCCGTGTGATCGACACCGAATCCGGCATGGAGATCACCCTGGCCCACCCGTCCTATGCCGAGATGGTCCGTTCCATCCGTGGATTCCAGGACTTCTCCGCCGATATGACCGAAGCGAACCGCATCCGCTTCCAGAACATGATGGACATCCTGCTCATGATCCGTAAGATTCGTCTCCCGAACGGTATCCAGTCCAACAATATTCTCCAAAACTACGATGCGCTGATGTTGCTCAACCAGTCTGACTTCAGCCTGATCCAGCGCGAGGTTGCCGACATGCGCAAGGATATCATCGTACCGCGCTTCGGCGTGCGTGAGGTCGAGTGCCCGCACTGCCATCGTCCCATCAAGAACATCGCCTACAACAATCTGGATGAGTTGCTTTTTTTCCACCTGCAGGTGGAGGCCTTCCTGAACATGGCAGCCACGATGAAATCCAAGCAGAGCGAGCCCGATGGGTCAAAGATGTAAAGCACAGCCTCAAGGAGTATCTGGACCTGATCTATAACGCACATGCCATGCTGAAGGACTACAACAGCTGGGAGGAACTCACCTGGATGCCGATCAAGGACCTGCTGGACCGCATCCAGTTCTTCCAGCCGAAGTTCAAGGAGATCGCCGATCGCCAGGCCAAGGAACGCCTCGAGGCGGAACTGGCCCAGAAGCGCATGGCACGTCCGTCGAATAACCGGTACCGTTGAATATCCTCAAGGAACAGGAGATGATCACCATTGCGAATCGAAACAAGCTTAGCCTGACGCGGCCAAAGTATAGCCTCGGCCTCATGGGCGGATCCTACGAGGATCTCACCATGTCGTCCATGCGTAAGACCCTGGTGGACAGCAACGAGGTATGCCACGTCGCCTACAGCGCACTGATGGATGCCGACATCCAGGAAGAGGATGTCGTTAGAATACATACGGATGGAGAAAGTGTTGCGGTTACACTTCGTAGTGCGAAGCTGGCCAAATCGGTCAAGGAGATGTGCAACAAGGAATACTTCAGATACGGTGCACATTTCTATAGGGCCCACATCAAGGCGAGGGACAAGATTGTCATCGTCGAGACGGAGGAGCTTGAGACCGAGGACGTCGATGAAGATTGAACGATGAAAAGAATCACCCTCCCGACACTGGGAGGGTGATTTTATGTCTCTTGCCGCAGTCTACACGTTGATCATGGATAAAATGCAGAATCCGTCAATGTTTGTCTCTAAGCACCCCTTATAGGGGGTTTGAGGAACGGTTTTAGTGTAAAAGGTTGTCAATGCGTCTTGATGCCAGATACGTGCGCATGATCTTATCGATCACCTGACCCTCGGTACGGTGCTCCTGGAGAGCCAGCTCCGTAAGATGGTATGCGGTTTGGGATGTGACGACGATGCGCCGGGAAACGTTGCGTGGTCTATGGTCGTTCTCATGGGTCGTTGACCCAACGGGTCTGTTGTTGCGGCGTGGTCCGCGATGGTTCATGATGTGTCAAGCCCCATTTCGTACATAGCATTATATGGCTGTTATGGCAGGAAAGAACCTTCCCGACGTCACATGGCCGGGAAGGTTCTTGATCGGGATTAGTCCTTGAACAGGGCATTGAACTGCTCGTCGGTCATCAGATCATCGCCGAGCATGATCGTGCCTGCCTGGATACCGCTCGTCGATGCGGTTCCGGAGGTGCCGGTGGGTCTGGTTGCACCGGATCCGCTGGCCGGCTTCGGGGCCGGGGGTGCGGGCGGATAGGGAGGCTGGGGTCTGGGCTCCGGATAGAACGGGGTGTTGGGACCGGGTCTCCACCAGCCGGGACGTCCATCGGGGCCATAGGGAGGTGCCGGATGCACCGGACAACCGTCACATCCCTGGCCCTTCTTCTTGTCGTCATCCTCGTCGTCCTTGGACGTGTCGGGGACCAGCTGGCCCTGGGAGTTCAGCCTGACCTTCTTCGCAAAGCCCGTGCCACGCCACCCAAAAATGAACGCAAGCTCATCGATGTAGGACGTGAGCACAACCTCGTTCTGCACGTAGGGATAGCAGGGCCGATTGGAGGACGCAGAAGACATGGTCGCTCCGTAGAAGATGAAGCTGGCCAGAATGTTCTCGGAGACCGTAATGGTCACCGTGGACGTGTCGTCGAAGAGGCCGGACTCAAGTGCGATCTGCTGGGGAACCGCCATGGTGTAGGATGCTTGCTCGCCCAGGGTCTGGTGACGGAACCGGGACGTGTCGTCCAGGGATCTGCGCAGACAGGCGCTCGCATGCATGAGGAAGTTCGCGCCGGACTTCGGTGTTTCGGCGTCCAG
>Ga0256407_10003280_pt1 | contig 29118 bp, 24 predicted proteins | sample RumenRJG_04DNA_FD_193489 | JGI IMG/M metagenome (GOLD analysis project Ga0256407, IMG submission 193489) | Bovine rumen microbial communities from Lethbridge, Alberta, Canada - RJG_04 | ecosystem: Host-associated > Mammals > Digestive system > Stomach > Rumen | place: Canada: Alberta...
TTGCAGAACAAGCATTTGCTACAAACAAGCAGCACCCGCAGTTTTTCCCGGGTGACACAATCACGGTAGCATACCGCATCAAGGAGGGTAACAAGGAGCGTATCCAGCAGTACCGTGGTGTGGTGATTAAAATCACTGGCGAGGGTGACAAGAAGCGTTTCACCGTTCGCAAGATCAGTGACAACATCGGTGTAGAGCGTATTTTCCCGCTCGAGTCTCCGTTCATCGACAACATTGCCATCAACAAGCATGGTAAGGTGCGTCGCGCCAAGCTGTATTACCTGCGTGGTCTCACCGGTAAGAAGGCTCGCATCAAGGAGCGCCGCATCATCAAGAAGGAAGAAGCATAATTATCTCCCTCTTGAATACAACAAAATTGAAGGTCCGTGGCATTACCGCCATGGCCCTTCGTTTTTTTTACTCACTGAGTCTTGCTCTAAAAAACAGACGCCGACTGATACGATTCAACTTGATTCCTCATTATTCTTACTAATTCTCAGAAAAAATGAGGGAAAAATTACCATTGTATAATAAATAATGTGTAACTTTGGAGGCAGAGAATGCCGAAACGCTTGAAAGGGAGTAGGCGCATAACCAATTACATACAGGAGATTTTTATGGATGAGGAAATGAAAAATGCCGAGCAGGCAGCCAATGAGGCACAGAACGAGGCCGGTAACTTCTTTGACCAGCTAAAGGATATGTTGAACGGCGCTACCAACGGCGAGGACAATGTATTTGACAAACTCAAAGGCTTGTTCGAGGGCAAGGAGGGCGACCCTAGCATCTTTGAAAAAGCCAAGGACATGTTTGACGGCAAGGACGGTGAGGCTGGCATGTTTGACCAGCTCAAGGAACTGTTCGAGAAGGGCACCACTGCCGCTGGTGAGATGAGCAGTGATTTCCTGGAGAAAGCCAAACAGATGTTTGAGACCAAAGAAGGCGAGCCTAGCATTCTCGACAAGGCCAAAGAAATGTTTGGTGAAGGGGCAGCTGCTGCAGGCGAGATGATGGATAAAGCCAAGGACTTTGTGGAGAAGGGCGCTACCGCCGCCACCGAGATGGCTCAGGACCTGGGACAGAAGGCCAAGGATGCCTTCGAGACCAAGGAGGGCGAGGACAGCATTCTCGACAAGGCCAAAGACACCTTCCAGGATGTAGCCGATGCTGCCGACAACATGATGGACAAGGTGGAAGATTTCCTGAAGGACACCTTCAGCGGCCCGAAAGACGAGGACCAAGCCTGACCCACTTGATATAAAATACGAATTACGCGAATTAAACGTATGGCGGCGGCCAGTTTCGGGAAATTCGCGTAATTCGTAGTTTTTTTATGGTTTAGTCGAGGAAACGCTTGTCGAGGTCACCGTAGCACTCGATGCGGCGGTCGCGCAAGAAAGGCCACCAGCGCCTCACCTGCTCACTGCGCTCCATGTCGATGTCGATGACCTGCATGTCCTCGCTGTCGTTGGGGGCACGATAGATGAGCTCACCTTGAGGCCCGGCGACAAAACTGCTGCCCCAGAACTGGATGCCGTTAGTCTGACCCGACGGGTCGATTTCCAGACCCACGCGGTTGACAGTGATGACGGGCAGGCCATTGGCAACGGCATGGCCGCGCTGCACGGTGGTCCAGGCCTCGCGCTGCCGCTCCTGCTCGTCGGGGGTGTCGCTGCTCTCGTAGCCGATGGCGGTGGGGTAGATGAGCAGTTCGGCACCGCTCATGGCCATCAAGCGTGCACCCTCCGGGTACCACTGGTCCCAGCACACCATCACACCCAGCTTGCCCAGTGAGGTGTTGATGGGGACAAATCCCTGGTCGCCGGGCGTGAAGTAGAACTTCTCGTAATAGGCGGGGTCATCAGGGATGTGCATCTTGCGGTACTGGCCCGCCACGCTGCCGTCGGTGTCAAACACCACTGCTGTGTTGTGGTAGAGGCCTGTAGCCCTTTTCTCAAACAACGAGGTGACGAGCACGATGCCGCACTCCCGCGCAACGGCAGCATATTCCTGTGTCACTTCGCCGGGAATGTTCACGGCTAGGTTGAAGTTGTCAACGCTCTCCACCTGGCAGAAGTAGAGAGAGTCATGCAACTCGGGCAGGACAACGAGTTGGGCTCCCTGGCCTGCAAGTTCTTTTATTTTGTTGATGAGCGACTGGCGGTTGGCCTTGACATCGCTGCTGTTGCGTTGTTGAATGATACCTGTTTTCATGATGGGTTATTAGTGGTTTAAAAGTGATCCTTGGGGCAGTTGCATCGTGGCGCAGTGGAGTGAGCCGTGCTGACAGATGAGCGCACGGCAGTCGATGCCCACGACTTTTCGGCCCGGGAATGCCTGGCCTATGAGCTCACAGGCCTTGACATCATTCTCGGGCTGGCCATAAATGGGCACCAGCACCTGATGGTTCATGACCAGGAAGTTGGCATAGGTGGCAGGCAGCCGTGATATTTCGTCAAACATGGCAGCGGGCAGCGGCAACTTGATGAGGTGATAATGGTTGCCGTCGGTGTCGGTGAACTGCTTGAGTTGTTCTTCCATCTTCATCAGCGGCTCAAAGTGCTCGTCATTGGGGTCATCGCAACCTGCATACAGGATGATGCCTCCAGGGGCGAAGCGCGCCAGGGTGTCGATGTGCCCGTCGGTGTCATCACCGGCAAGCTCTCCGTGGTCGAGCCACAGCATTTTCTTGCAGCCCAGCCGTTCCAGCAGCTCTTTCTCGAGTGCTTCACGGGTGAGGGCATCGTTGCGGTTGGGGGCGGTCAGGCAGCAGGTGGTGGTCATTACCGTGCCGTTGCCGTCGGTTTCGATAGAGCCTCCCTCCAGCACCAGGTCGCGATAGTTGAGAAGCGGCATCTTGAACACGCCGCGGTCGGCAAGCCTCGAGGTGGCGAGGTTGTCGCAGTCGGCGGCAAATTTCATGCCCCAGGCGTTGAATGTAAAGTCGGTGAGTACCATGCGCCCTTCCTTGACGACGGTGATGGGACCATAGTCGCGCACCCATGTGTCATTGGTGGGCAGCTCGTGGATATCGATGCGCTGCCAGTCGATGTCGTGGCCTAGCGCGGCTTTTACTTCCTGGGCATCGGCAGCGATGATGACCAGGCGCTCATCGTCATCGAGAATGGCACGGGCGATTTCCACATAACAAGCCGTCACCTCGTCGAGCATATAAGCCCAGTCGGTGCCGGCATGTGGCCACGAAATGAGGACTCCGTCTTGGTAATCCCACTCGGCGGCAAAACTGAGGTTTCTTTTTGAAGGAAACATCTATTATTGTTGTCTAGTCGTTTTTCTGAATGGTCTATTTCTTGTTGTCAGTTATTGATATAAACGGATAGCGTGGTTAAATGTTGTTTCCAAACTCTTGATAACTGTCCCAGTAGGAATCCTGCGACTCGATAATCTCGTTGATGAATTCACGATAGCCGTTCTTGACATTATAGCCATTCTCCTCACACCAGACGGTATATTCCTCCTCAAAACCTTCCTCCTCGCGTCTCATCCTCTCAAACTCTTGGTCGAGTTCTGGAGTATTGCTATAGCGGTCAAGGAGTTCTCTAAGCATGTCTGAAATATCATTCATAGTCTTTTCGTTGATTTATAGGCGGTTATGGTTGCCCTGATTGGGTTAGTACTATTACTATCGATTTTAGATGTTCAAATATAGTACATTATTTTGAAAACTCATATTAAGTTTCGTTAAAAAAACGATATACTATTGAATATAGTGATTTGCCGGAGCAGCCTGGGCTCGGTCTGGGCTGGTTTAAAGACACACCTTATCTTGGGATTGATGCATCTCATGAAAAAAGTAATCGATTTTTATTCCACTATATCATAAAGTTGTAGTAACTTTGTACCGTGTCAAGCGACATGCTGCCGCTTGACACGAGTGTGTGACCGCATGATACATTTTTAACGCTTCAATCAACGACACTAATCCCTATGAGGTGGTTGAAATTCTTTTCGCTGGTGCTGATGCTGGTGCTGATGGCCGGTTGTGCTGGAGACAATCTCGAGAAAATGATTCCAGCCGATGCTACCGGTGTGGTGAGCATCGATGTGCATGATATTCTCAAGAAGGCCGGTATGCTTGACGATGGCAGCGTTGTCTTGCCGCAGTCACTGAAACAAGTCATTGACGAGAACGATACCTCGCCGCTATGCATCTTCTTCAGCGACTTGCCCCAGTTAGGCATCGACACCGATAGCAAGGCCTATGTGTTCTTCACTACCAAGACCTTCGGACGCGTGCTGCTCAGCGCCCTCGAGGATCCAGACAAAGCGCGTAAAACCCTTGAAATGAGGGTGGGGGGCGAGTTTGAAAAAGTCGAAGGCCTCGACTGCATGTATGTCAAGGACAATCTCTATGTCATCAATGACAAAGTGTTGTTGGTGGGCACGGTGAACAAACCCATGGAGGTTTCGCGCGCTTCACGCAGTGCCAAGGCCATCCTGGCCAAGACGGCCACCAGCATTACCGGGGAGAAAGATGTCAAGGAACTGCTCGACAACGATGCCGAAATCAATGTGTGGCTGCAGGGCAAGGGCTTGAAGACCATCCTGGGTAAGAGTGAGGTCTATCGCGAACTCTCACAGAAAATGCCGCTCATCGAGATTTTCACCGAGAGCGACATCGACGCTGTGACCTGTAACATTGAATTTAATGACGAGAAGGTTGACATGCAGACACGCATCCTTGCTGCCGACAACAGTGAGTATGCCCAGTTGCTCAACACCACTCTGGCAAAGCCCAGCGACGAGGTGCTCAAAGCCATCCCCAACTCGATGGATTTCATCTTCTCAATCTGTGTCAAGGGGGACAACTTTGTCCGCCTCGAGCAGATACAGCAGTTGCTCAAGATGTTCGGCAAGCTGCCCTATATCGGCAGCATTGACCTGGCCAGCATCCTGGCCACGGTTGACGGCCCGTTCACTATCGGCCTGGCGCGGGACCCGCACCTCGAGGGCGAGTGGAACATGGTGCTGGCAACGCGCTCCTCTGATCCCGATGGCGTGGTCGAGCAGATCAGCAATTTCGCCAACTCGATGGGGCAGGCGCCCGAACTCTATGAGGGTGAGTACATCTACCAGTACGACAACAAGATGATACGCATCGGGATTATCGACGGCATCCTTTACCTCAAGGTGCTCGACTATGAGCAGACCGAGGGGTATGCCTATGAGATGACCCCGGTGCGCGAGGTGTTTGACGGGTCGGTAATAGGCTTCTTTGCCCAGACCCGCAACGACAGCATCAACGGATATTTTGACTTCGGCCTGGAAGACCCCTTCGTGGGCAAGGGCCATTTCTACACCAACCAGTCCAAGGCCAATAACACGCTGGAATTCCTGAGGTCGCTGTGCTCGATTAAGGTGAGCGACGGTTTTGGCAACGAGGACGACGACGATTCCTTCTCGTCGTTCATGTCTACAACCTTGGGGGCAGCCGGCGAAGAATAGCGACTGTAGGTAATCTAACAAGCAATCAGGGTCCTCCAGCATCGGAGGACCCTGATTGCTTGTTATGGTTTTAGCGGATAGTCGCTTTTCCCTAGAACTTGTAGTTCACACCCAGGCCTATAACGCCCTGGTCTACCTTGCGGATGATGGTGTGGCGGTACTCCAGGTTCACGCCCCAGTGCGGGTCAATCTCATACTCAAAACCAGCTCCCAGGTTCAGGCCGATGTGGTTGCTCTCCACATTCTTTTCTCCGTTCTTGTCGGTGACCATCGTGTAGTTTAGGCCGGCGAGAGGGTAGATGTAGAACTGCTCGTTGCGCAGGCCGATCAGGTAGTGCGCATTGACATTCACATCCCAGCACCCGACGTGGTCATGATCAAAGAAATAGTTGAAGCCTACCTCGGTGCGCAGTTGGTCAATGATGCCGTACTGGTAGCGGGCTCCGATACCCATGCTCTCGATGCGGCTGCCATAAACCAGGTTGGCACCCACTGCTGACTCGTTTTCATGTACCTGAGCACTGCCAAAGCCCACGCCAAGCATGAGCAGGCAGACTAATGTCAAAATTTTTTTCATGTCTTTCTCGTTGTTAAATGTTTATTGTTTAAATAAGTTTTGCCGCAAATAATCGGTAAAATTACATTGCCTTTTCCACTTTTGCAACACTTTAGGCCATTTTTATCGCGTTTTGGACCGATTTGGGGGTATTTGGGTAGCATGTTGCGGCAATAACGCTCCAATGCCTGCACAAAAAAAGCTGCCCTTGAGAGGCAGCCTGAAATCTTTTTACTGACATGTAGCGCGGCTTTAACCCAAATAGGCCTTGAGCAACTTGCTCTTCTGGCCCTTCAGGCGGCGGATGGCCTTCTCCTTGATTTGGCGCACGCGTTCGCGCGTCAAGTCAAACTTGGCACCGATCTCCTCGAGAGTCATCTCCTGGCAGCCAATGCCGAAGAACATCTTCAGGATGTCGCGCTCGCGGGGATTGAGCTGGTCAAGGGCTCGGTTCACTTCCTTGGAGAGCGATTCCTGGTTCAAGGTCGAGTCGGCCATGGGGGAGTCGTTGTTGGGCAGCACATCCAGCAGGCTGTTGTCCTCGCCCTCGACAAACGGCGCATCGACCGAGACATGGCGGCCCGATACCTTCATCGTGTCGCTGATCTTGTCAACGGGAATGTCCAGACGCTCGGCCAACTCCTCGGCCGAAGGACGACGCTCATGCTCCTGCTCAAACCGTGACTGGGCCTTACTGATCTTGTTGATCGATCCCACCTGGTTAAGGGGTAGCCTGACAATGCGAGATTGCTCCGCTAGGGCCTGGAGGATGGATTGACGAATCCACCACACAGCATAGGAGATAAACTTGAAACCACGCGTTTCGTCAAATTTCTGCGCTGCCTTGATGAGGCCCAGATTCCCTTCATCAATCAAGTCGGGGAGACTCAATCCCTGGTTCTGGTACTGCTTTGCGACTGAAACGACAAAACGCAAGTTGGCGCTGACAAGTTTGTCAAGGGCTGCTTGATCGCCTTGGCGGATGCGCTGTGCCAGCTCGACTTCCTCATCTACCGTAATGAGTTCCTTACGGCCGATTTCCTGAAGATATTTGTCGAGGGACGCGCTCTCGCGGTTAGTAATGGATTTTGTAATTTTAAGTTGTCTCATCTAACTTGTGTAGAGTTTAAGCGTGCAAAGGTAAGGCAATTTTCTGAAATGTCCAAGCCATTTTCCCGAAAAAATGAAAAAAACCTTGCTTTTGTGGCGTGTTTCAGGGGGTGGTAGTCGGTTTTTGGACGGTTCCACCCCTTGATGTTCCGTCTTGTTCTCGTCGGCGCGGGCTCTGGGCGGCTTTACCCCAGGTAGGAGATGAGAAGCTGGCTCCGCTGGCCTCTTAGGTTGCGGATGGCCTTCTCCTTGATTTGGCGCACGCGTTCGCGTGTCAAGTCAAACTTGGCCCCGATTTCCTCAAGTGTCATCTCTTGGCCGCCGATGCCGAAGAACAGTTTCACGATGTCGCGCTCGCGCTTGGGCAGTTGCTCAAGCACGCGGTTCACTTCTTGAACCAGCGATTCCTGGTTGACTGTCGAGTCGGCCATGGGGGAGTCGTTGTTGGGCAGCACATCCAGCAAGCTGTTGTCCTCGCCCTCGGCAAACGGGGCGTCGACCGATACTGAGCGGTGGTTAGCCTTTAGCGTTTCGGCCATTTTCTCGACGGGCATGTTCAGTTCAGCGGCGAGTTCCTCGACCGAGGCCTTGCGCTCGTGCAGTTGCTCAAAACGCGATTGTGCCTTGCTGGCCTTGTTGACGAGCCCCACTTGGTTTTGAGGCACCCTCACCAGGTTGGACTGCTCGGCGATGGCCTGGAGGATGGACTGGCGAATCCACCACACCGCATAGGAGATAAACTTGAAGCCTCGCGTCTCGTCAAACTTCTGGGCAGCCTTGATAAGGCCCAGGTTTCCCTCGTCAATCAGGTCCGACAGCGACAGACCCTGGTTCTGGTACTGCTTGGCTACCGATACGACAAAGCGCAGGTTGGCGCTGACGAGTTTGTCCAGTGCCGCCTGCTCTCCCTGGTGGATGCGTTGGGCGAGTTCCACCTCCTCGTCGACCGAAATGAGTTCTTCACGGCCGATTTCCTGAAGATACTTCTCGAGAGACGCGCTCTCGCGGTTGGTGATTGATCTTGTGATTTTTAATTGTCTCATACCATTTTTTTTGTGTAATTGTGAAATATGGGGTCTGTAAATGCTAAGCAACAAATATTATATAGCTATAGCAAAAATTGTGCCAAATCCCTGTCAGGGCTGCACATAGTCAACTTACCGCATCTTGATAGGGCTGCGGGGTGTGGTGGGCAGTTGTGCTCTTGTGTTCTTCTCGAGATGGGGCTCCTGGAGTGGGCTTGTTATTGCGCCGCTAATGGGGCGTCGTGTGCTGTGAGGGGCTCGGGGTGGTGCGATGGCACTGGCTTGAGCCTGCTCAGGATGATAATGTCAACTCGTTGTGCTCGTTGATAATCAGCTGTTCAACAATACCTGCCAGGGGCTTATCCAATGCTTCGGATAATTCCTTGAGTTTAGCTTTGGTCTCTTCAGAAATCAAGATTGATAACTGCACTCTTTTTCCATAAATTCTGGGCCTTCCGGCTCCGGGTCTTGATCCTCCTCTCATGTCATTCTAGTTTTTGGGGTTCTAGCTTCTGTCTGCAAAGATAATACAATTTTTTGAAATATTAGTCATTTTCGGTAATTTTTTTTTCAAAATAACCATGAAAATCAAGAAATTGCAATAAATATGGGATTTTTGCGCTTTCTATGGGCCCTGGCAAGGGGCACTATTATTATCGGTAGTTCACGGCATTAGCCTTTTCATGGCGCTCTTTCTCGCTCGATGGGGCAGAAGAAATGAGGAGGTTATGACCCTGCGGCCATAGCCCCCTCGGCTGAATTGTGTGATATGATATGAGTGTGTATCTTCCGGGTGGTTAGTCCTCCTCGTCGTCACTCAGGTCGACGGCATAGTAGACCTTCTTACCGGTGGGGTAGAAGCCCGTGATGAACATCACCTTGTCACTCTCGCCGCTGCGCATGATCTTGTTGTAGATGTTTTCCACATCGTCGCGCGAGTCGACAGGGTAGTTGTTGATGTCGGTGATGATGAAACCGTCACGGATGCCTGCCTTCTTGAATTTGCCTGCTTTGACACCGACAACCTTCAGGCCCTTGCTGATGGCGAGATCCTCTTTCTCCTCCTTGCTCAGCTCCGAGAAAGCACATCCCAGCGACATGACATCGCTCTGCTTGGTGATCTTGGTGTTGCCCTGGTCGTTCTTGAAGGTAACCGTGGTGCGCCTGAGCTTGTTGTCGCGGTAGTATTCGATTTCGGCCTTGTCGCCAGGACGCAGCTTGTTCATCTCCTCTTGCAACTCGCCGCTGTCCTTGACGGGGTTGCCGTTGAGTTTCACGATAACATCGCCCTCTTGCAGGCCGGCTTCCTTGGCTGCGCCGCGGTCAGTGACGCTGGCGACATAGATGCCCTCGGTCGTGGCGGTGATGTTTTCTTCCTTTGCTTTCTCGCTGGTGAGCGGGGCATACTGGATGCCCAGTACAGCGCGCTGCACGGTGCCGTACTGCTTGATGTCGGTGATGACTTTCTTGACCGTGTTGCTGGGAACGGCGAACGAGCATCCGCTGTAGTTACCCGTCTGGGAATAGATCATGGTGTTGATGCCGATGAGCTCGCCGGCTGTGTTCACCAGGGCGCCGCCCGAGTTGCCGGGATTAACGGCGGCATCGTGCTGGATAAAGGCCTTGATGCTGTTGTCTCCCGTGTTCATGCCGCGGGCTTTGGCGCTGATGATACCAGCGGTGACGGTGGAGTTGAAACCGAAGGGGTTGCCCACGGCGACACACCACTGGCCGGGCTTGACGGCATCGCTGTTGCCAAAGGTGATGGCGTGCAGATCCTTGGCGTTGATCTTGATGAGCGCGATATCGGTTTTCTCGTCAGTGCCGATAACGGTGGCGTTGTACTGGCGATTGTTGTTGAGGGTGACCTCAAGCTTCTCGGCGCCGTCAATCACATGGTTGTTGGTGACGATGTAGCCGTCGTTGCTGATAATCACGCCAGAACCCATGCCCATGGGTTGAGGTTCGCTCTTCTGCGGCTGCTGCTGGCGACCGCGCTGCGAGCCTCCATAACCGGGGCCAAAGAAAAACTCAAACGGGTCAAAGAAATCCTGGCTCTGGCGGGGAGTGGCGTAGCTCTTGATGCTCACTACACAGTTGATGGTGCTCTCGGCCACATCGGTAAAGTCGCGGCTCAGGTCCACGGCACGGGCCGATGTCTGTACTAGTCCGTCATTGGTAACCTCCTTGCTGTCCTTGGTGAGGACATAGGTGTCGGTGATGATACCCTTCTTTTCCAATTCGCTCGTCGCCATCATGGTGAGTGCCGAACCCATCATGGAGGCGGCAACAAACATAATTGCTAATTTCAAATTTCTTTTCATGTGTTCTTTTGTTAATTTATTGTTGATTTTAATTTTTCCAAATGTTAAATTTAACTTTTCAAATTGTGTGCCAAATGTACAACCAAAAACGACAATAGCAATATTTTTGTCCTCGTTTTTAGAATTTATTAATAGCGGGAGTGCCACTTTTTAATTTGTTTTGCATTGTGCGCCGGGATAATAACAATTGATGACATTTTGACACAGCTGCGCTGTCATGTTTTGGCCGATGATAAAGACAATCCCGCCCGATGGGTGTTGACATCGAGCGGGAGGATTGCGGTTGAATCTGTTGGTTGTGGTGGCTAGTCTTGCTCGTCGCCGTAGCCGAAGAGCTTGAGCAGCTCGGCAAGCACATACATGCTGCCGCCAACATAGATGAGGTCTTTGGCCCGTGCCGCCTTGCGTGAGGCGTCGAGCGCGTCACCCACTTGGGTGTAGGCATTGCCATGCAGGTTGAAGTTGGCTGCTGCCTGCTGCAGGTCGGCGGCTGTCATGCTGCGCGAGGTTTGGGCTTGGGTGAAATAGTACTGGGCGTCCTTGGGTAATCTCTTGAGCATGGTAGTGACATCCTTGTCGCCCATGAATCCCAGCACCATGTGCAGCTTGTCATATTTCTGGCGCTTGAGCTGCTGGAGCATCTGTTCCCATCCGGGAGGATTGTGTGCCGAGTCGCACAGGATGAGCGGTTTGTCACTCAGCTTCATCCACCGTCCCATCAGGCCGGTGTTCTCAACGACATGGGCAAAGCCCTCGTGCACGGCGGCGGCCTTGATGCGGTAATTCATGTCCTTGAGCAGGTTGAGTGTCACCAGTACGGTGTTGCAGTTTTCCACCTGATAGTCGCCCGTGAGTTGGCAATCGATGATGCCGTGGCTCTTGGTGTTGAGACGCAGCACACCGTCGACATGATGCGCGTTGACCACTTCGGGCGCGTCTTGAGCAAATGTGGGAACGACAGCCTTGCGGCTGGCTTCGTCAATAATGACATCCCTGACGACGCCGTCGGCATGGCCCACGATGACAGGACGCTTTTGCTTGATGATGCCGGCCTTCTCGTGCGTGATTTCCTGAAGCGTATTGCCCAGGAACTGCTGGTGCTCCAGCCCGATGTTGGTGATGATGCTCACCTCGGGGGTGACAATGTTGGTGCTGTCGAGCCTGCCGCCCAGCCCGGTCTCGATAACGGCGATGTTGACATTGCGCCAGGCAAAGTAGTCAAAGGCCATCGTCGAGGTCAGCTCAAAGAACGAGGGCTCATAGCCCTCAAGGCTTTTTTTCTTGTAGTCGGCGACCCATTTCATCACATAGTTGCGGCTCACTTTCTTGCCGTTAACGCGGATGCGTTCCCTGAAATCTACCAGATGGGGCGAGGTGAACAGGCCCACGCGGTAGCCGCACTGCTGCAGGCAGGACGCCAGCAGGTGGGCTGTGGAGCCCTTGCCGTTGGTGCCGGCGATGTGGATGATGCGGTAGTGGCGGTGAGGCTCGCCATACAGTTTGTCCAGGGCGATGCTGGTGTCAAGCCCGGGCTTGTAGCCCGATGCTCCCTCGCGTTCAAAGGCGGGACGCTGGTTGAACAGGTAATCCAGGGTCTGTTTCCACAAGCGGCGCAATTCTTCTTTTCGTGCCATATGATAGGTCGTTTATTATATTCAAGTTTAAGAAGTGATAAACGCTTCGTGACTTAAAGGCTGATTGTCAGAGGTTAGTGAAGAAAAATCCATAATTTCTAGATTTATAATGAGTTGTCAGACCTCTCTAAACTCTAAACTGCGAGCGCAGCGAGCATAAATGCGGAGCCTCTCTAAACTCTAACCACTAAACTCTAAACCTCAAGTTTTTAAAGTAGCTGCGCCACTTTAAAAACTTGAATATTATATTTATAATGTCCATGCAACTCTCGCGGCATGACTCCTTCAACATTTAAAAAAGCAGTATGGCTGTAAGCCGGGTTATGTGCCTGCCGTGACGGCAGGTGCCTGTCATTTATCTGTCCGGCGCATTGCTGCGACGGTATAGCGTTCTACCCCCCGGCAATGGACGAGCAGCCCTTAAATGCCGGTATACATGAACTTGCAACTCACAGGTAGTGCGGCACGCTGTGTCGCCACAGCGCCCGGTGGGCTCTTACCCCGCCTTTTCACCCTTACCGCTTGCGCGGCGGTTGTTTTCTGTCACCTTAACCCTACGGTCACCCGCAGCTTCCCGTTAAGAAATGTGATGCTCTGTGTTGCCCGGACTTTCCTCTCGCAACCATGTGATGTTAACGAGCGACAAGCCACCATACTGCTCACTTTTGGACTGCAAAATTACAACGAATTCTCAACTGTCGCAAATCTTTTGCCGCTTCCTTGCCGTTGCGGCTCATTATGGCCGATGGCACCTGTGGCGTGTTCGGGCTCTTTTTATCGATGCCCGGTGCAATTTAAAATGCCGTTTTCCGTTATGATAATAACCAGATAACAACAAACGCCATGGGTTTCATCAAGAAGTTTTCTTTTAGTGCAATGGTCGAGCGCTTTGGCCAGAGTTTCAAGCGCTTTCCGATAGCGATGGTGCTTACTGCTTTCCTGACTTGTTTCCTCATCTTTTTGAATCACGGGGGTGATCACGCGGTGAGCAGCAAGATGATGTTTTTGCTCATTTTCTATCCTGCCACGGGTGCGTTGTTGGCCGTGGCGATATCGTTGCTCACCGAGGATTTCAAGAGCAAGGTCCTACGCTGGATATTGCCTGTCTTTGTTCAACTCGTGTGGTTTGCGGTGTCGGTCTGGCTGGCGCAGTTCGATCGATTCTCTTTGCCCCAGGCGATTGCCGTGAGCGCCACGGTGGCGGCCTTCGCATTCGCCGTATTTCTCCTTTGTTTTTACCGTAAGAGAATGGAAATCCCGTTCTGGAACTTCTCAGTTCGCACCCTGGGTGCGCTATTGGCGGCGTTGGCCATTGCCGGCATTTTGACCTTAGGCCTGATTCTGCTCGTGGAGTCGTTAAAAATGCTCTTTGGTATGGGCTTCGATTACAAGACTGATGTGGATATCGTAACCGTGTGTATGGTCTTGTTGGCACCGATGCTGTTCATGAACCTCATCCCCAGGGGAGAGATGAAATATCTTAACGAGGTGCCTGAATACTCCCGTTTTGCCAAGGGCGTCGTGCAATACCTGTTCTTGCCGCTGCTCGGGCTGTACATGCTCACGCTCTATGCCTACGCCATCAAGATTCTGTTGCAGTGGTCGCTGCCCGTCGGCGGCGTGAGTTATCTGGTCACGGGCAGCATGGTGCTCATGGTCTTGCTCATCTATATCACCTATCCGCTCCAGCACCTCGAGGGCAACCGGCTCTTCAAGCAGGTGGCCCGCTGGCTGCCTGTGGTGATGCTGCCCTTGCTGGCACTGATGACAATCGCCATCGCTCGTCGCCTGAGCGACTACGGCATCACCGTGAGCCGCCTCTACCTGTTGGTGTTCAACCTGTGGTGCTATGCCGTGTGCCTGTGGCTGATTTTTACGCGCAACAAGCGCATCTGGCTCATTCCGGCTTCCTTTGCAGTGATCCTGTTCCTCATCTCGGTGGGACCGCAGAGTATCCCCAACATCACCCAACGCCACTTGAAGAAAGAGGCCCGAACCGCTTTCAATGCGTCGGGCATTAAGCGTCTCCCGCTCTCGGGCGGGCAATATGAGCAGTGGCTCAAAACCGCCGATCCTAATGTGGCCGCTGCAATCGACTCCAAACTCGATTATTTGAAGAGCGACTACGGCTTTGAGACCATCAGCGACCTGGTCCAGAAGGATGCGATTATCGGTAAACTTTCCTCCGACCGTGACGACACTGTGCCTGTGTCAAACGCTGAGAGTTTTCATAGTGATAACTTGATTGATTATGTGACGATGCCCCAGGGCTATGCCAAGATGACAATAGTCGATTTCGCCGAGTCTGATATCGTCTTTGATAAGGATAACCAGCTGACAGTCAAGATTTCAGATGGAGACGAGAAGGAGTATGCCTTCACATTTGACAAGAAGGACTTCGCTGCTTGCGACCTCGCTAGGAATCCCGAAGGTCAAGCCGAGCCGTTTACCGTCAATAACGGTAAGGACTTGCTGGTAATCGATGAATACTATCTGACCTCCTATAAAGACGGCACCTGCTACCTAAGTCTTTCAGGTATCCTCTTCACCAAGTAGCCCTAAAACATAGGGCAATGTTATTGCCGTGGGTCCAAAAATGGGTTAAAGATGCGACCCTATAGCTCGGCGTAGCCCATTAATGGTTCTGCAAGGCCCATATAAATTCGTATAATTCGAAGACAAAAAGCCATAACGGCTTGGGCCGACATCTGTACCGTTTCAAAACATGATACCCGCGGCCAGGAAAAAGTGTGCTTGTTGATAACTTTTTTTTGACCTTTATTGCAATAGTGACGGTTTTTGGCAGTAATTTTGTACCAGAAATTATTAATGTGCAAATGAATCGTTTTTACTCCCTTTTTTTGATGGCCTTTTTGGCCTACTTTTTTACATTGCAGGCAGCCGAGGTGACCTTTGACTTCTCGACCGCCGAGGGTATTACTGCCATGGGATACGCTGTGCCCGAGCAAAGTGCCGGAACCAATCTGGTAGACGCCGGTCCTGTGACCGTCGACGGCGTGACTCTGTCGGCTGTCAATGGTGCAACCCCGACGCGCATCTGGAACTCACAGGGCAGTTTTTCCCTGCGTATCTATGTTGACGGCTCCATCACCTTCTCGGTAGCTGAAGGCAGCATTACGGGCGTCACCATCAATGCCGCCAACACCAGCAACTTTGACCTGTTGGCCGATGTGGGCGACTACAGCGTTGCCAGCGGTGTGGGCTCATGGACGGGCAACGCCGCATCGGTGACCTTTACCCATTTCGGCACCAAGAACGCTCAGGTCGCCAGCATTGTGGTGACCACAAGCGGTGAGGGACCTGTTGACCCCGACCCCGAAGACCCCATCGACCCCGACATCTTCAAACTCGACTCGCTCCATCACTTGGCTGCGCTCGAGGACGGCACACCGTTCCAGTTCACCAGCGATGTATATGTCAACTACCAGTGGAACGACTACCTGTGGGTGATGCAACTCGACGATGAGGGTAATGCCCTCGCGGGCGTTATCTACGGCGACACCGGCAAGCAATATCAGCTGGGCGCTGTCATCCCCGCCGGTTGGACGGGCGTGAAGCAGGCCTACAGGAGCCTGGTGGAGATTGGCCAGCCTGCCCACTTTGCCAATGCCAAGGGTGTCCTCGATGAGGATTACTACTCGGCATTTGACTGCACGGGCTATATGAGATATGTAGAAAACCCCGAGGAGGGATGGGAAAACTACAAGGTATCGTTTGATGGCGTGCGGTTGAGCGATATTGAGCAGAATGGCATGTTCACCATCATCAGCAACGAGACCGACGATGACGGCAATCCCGTCAAGGTCACGATGGCAGGATTCAACAAGTTTGCTATCGATTATCCCGAGGTTGACCCCACCGAGCTCTATTCCATCGAGGGCATGATGACCATCTACTACGACATGATGGAGTTGTTCCCCATCAGCATCAAGTCAGACCCCGGCACGCGCCTGTGGAAGGTGCTCTATGAGGGCGAGGACGGCATGCAGTACAAGGTCAACGATACCCTGTATGTCGCTGCCGTGAGCGATGCAGCCGACGGCAAGTTGGTTTATGTGACCGATAATGTTTCCGAGATCTATTACGACACCTACGAGGATTGGGGCTATGCCGAATGGATGGCGTGGTACCCCGACTGGATTGCACTCGACTGCTCGGGCGATGACGAACTGTTCAATGCCCTTGCCGGTCAAACCGTCCTCAAGCCTGCTACCGTCAAGGGTACGCTGGCCGATCGCTTGACCAATCCCCGTCTGGTGCTGAACAGCATGCCCGCCGCTATCCCAGATGCTGAATATCCTACGCTGACCGTGTTTGACTATGACCTGAGCAATGACTACCTGGGTGCAATGGGCAATGAACTGGGTCGCATCGACGGTTACTTCCTCTATAAGGACGGCAAGCCCTGCATCTGCAGCGAGGAGGATACGGTCGTGGTTAACCTGTGCTTCGATTACGCTCCTGAATTGGAGGCTGAAATGGCAGCCAAGGAAGGTTTCAACTTCGGTCTCCTGTCCATCTTCAAACTGGTGGAGCCGTGGGAAGAGAATATGCCCGCGTCGATGCGCCGCGTCAGCGCCAATGCCGATGATTACTACACCAACTACATCGTTTATCCGCTCCAGATCCTTTCATCGGCTTCGGTCGACGAGGCGAGCATGGGCAAGCAGGTCGTTGATGTGAAGTATGTCACCCCGTCAGGTATCACTAGCGAGACCCCGCAAGAGGGTGTCAACATCGTGATAATGACCCACGGCGACGGCTCCCGCACAGCCGTTAAACGCCTCGGTAAGTAACCTGGCATACCATAACCAAAAGCAGCTGGACAATCTGAGCAACAGATTGTCCAGCTGCTTTTCAATCCCCGGTTGCTGGTGCCGGGAATATATCTCATGCTTTGTTCAAAAGAACAAACCTGGTGCCTTGGCGTGAGGATAGAACAGTGCCGATGCCGAACGGGCGGCTTTAACGCAATTGGATGTGCTGCAGCACAATCACGATGTTGCCCTTCTTGTCAAGCAGCGCCATCTCGTTCTGGTTGATGCGTTTGCAGGACTCGGTGCACTCGAGTGCCAGCAGCAGTTCGGTCTCGTTGTCGATGTTCTCACACTCGTGTTCGGTAGAATGCAGGTCCTCGAACTGGATGGCCATGTCCTTGGCAGGGTCGAGGGTGATGATGCCGTTGATGATGTTGCAGCCCGTGTCGCCGTGGATAGTCTGCATGACGGCATCAATGACCACACGCATGTTCCGTTCGCTCACATTCTCGCTGTTGATTTCCTTGACGAGCCATGCACCGTTCATGGCATCGAGATTGTGGCGCTTGAGCACGGCAACAACGGTACCCTTGGAATTCATGAGATTCAGGTATTGAGCATTGTACTGGGCCGTGAGGGTGAAGCGGCGCACATCGGCCAGCGCGTGCATGATGGTCTTCTCGCTCGTGACATTCTCACACGAGCGGTTGGTCGAAATGAAGTCGCTGAACATCAGGCTGTTGCCGTTTAGTTGGAATGTGCCGTTGATGGTGTTGCAGCCGTTGTTGCCGTAGACCTTGTTACCCCCTGCAAAGTCCAGGTACAGGTAGGTGCGCTCCAGGGTGTAAACCTTCTTCTTGCGAATGCTCACGATGTCCCATTCGCCATAGAGTTGCTGGGCGGCGTTGGTGATGGCAATCTCGTGCATGGGCTGTTCCACATCTACCGGGACCTCCACCTCGACGCTGCGTTTGTCGTTTCTCTTATCTTTCTTCTTGCGGGCATCCATGGTGGCAGGGGCCATCAACAACGCCAGCAGGAGAGTAAGAACAATATATTTTCTCATTTTGTGCAGTCCGTTTTTTGTTTCAAACTTCAAAGGTATGAAAAAATCTGCACTTTTTCCGCCTCCTGCCAAAATTATCACAATCCTTTAGCGACTTTTAAGAAATTAAGCCATTAAATGTGAAAAAACACCACATCGGGCCATGATTTTTGGCTGCGGTGAAATTTTGCCTTACTTTTGTCGTTACTATTGCGCGGCGGGGCAACGATTGCAGCGCTCGCCCCGTTAAGAAAGAATGAAGACGATAAGTGCGATATACCGTTGTGTGATACTGCTGTTGATGCTCACCGGGGTGTCATCAGGCGTTGTCGCACAAATCAACACCGACCAGGTGGTGAACATTGGCCGCAATGCCCTGTACTTTGAAGATTATGTTCTTGCTATCCAGTATTTTAATCAGGCCATCAAGGCCAAGCCGTTTCTAGCCGAGCCCTATTTTTACCGTTCTGTGGCCAAGATAAGCCTCGAGGACTATGGCGGTGCCGAGCAGGATGCGGCGATGGCTATCGAGCGCAACCCGTTCATTGTCGATGCCTATCAGGTGAGAGGTGTCGCCCGGCAGAACCTGCGCAACTACAAGGGGGCGGTCGAGGACTATGATGCAGGCTTGAACTTGATGCCCGAGGACAAGAACATGCTGATGAACCGCGCCGTCTGTGAGATTGAACTCAAGAACTATGACGAGGCGCAGCAGACCTTTGAACGCCTCTTGCAGCTTGACCGACGCAACGACCGTGCCTACCTCGGCTTGGCTCAGATGAGCCTGGCCAAGGCCGACACTGCTGCTGCACTCGAGAACCTGAACCGCAGCATCGCCCTGAGCAAGAACAATGCCGGCGCCTATGTCATGCGCGCCGAGATTGCCACGCGCACCAACCAGGATTTTGAAAGCGCGGTGGCCGACATGGACAGCGCCATCATGCTGGAGCCTCATTATGCGGGCTATTTCATCAACCGTGCCTACATGAAGTATAACCTGGACGATTACTTCGGCGCAATGGCCGACTATGATTACGCCATCAGCCTGGATCCCGCCAGCCAGGAGGCGCATTTCAACCGTGGACTGCTGCGGGCCGAGGTGGGCGACAACAACAAGGCCATCACCGATTTTGACTTTGTCCTGAACAGTAACCCGTCCAATTTTATGGCGCTCTATAACCGCGCCCTGTTGCACATGCGCACCGGCCAGTACCGTGAGGCTGTCGGCGACTTCACGGCCATCCTGAAGAAGTATCCCAACTTTGAGGCAGGTTATATGGCGCGCGGCGAGGCCAAGTTCCGCATGGGCGACCGCAAGGGGGGTGAGGCCGATTATGAGCGGGCGATGGCCATCTTCAAGCGAAACAAGACGCATGTCTCGACATTCAATCCTGCCGAAATTGAGACCACTGCTGCCATCAAGAAGGCAGAGCAGCGCGCCCTCAGCGATGACGAGGAACCCGAGACGGCCGAGGATATCATCAACCGCTTCAACACCCTGCTCACGGTTTCCGAGTCCGACCCCGTCAAGCCCGAGTATGCCAACCGCCAGCGAGGCCATGTCCAGAACGACAATATAGAGGTCGAGCCGATGCCCATGTTCATGCTGACATACCATCAGAGCGCTAATCAGCTCAACAGCAATCCGTATTACTTGAGCGAAATCAGTGCTCTCAACGATGCGCGTGTTTTGCCAGGCAAGCTCTTGCTCGTCGTGGGCGAGGGCCAGATGAGCGAGGACGATATCCAGCGTCACTTTGGCAATATCGACTACTATAACAGCCTGTTTGCCCAGGGCCGCTCACGCAGTATCGATTATTTCGCTCGCGGTCTTGAGTACTTAATGGTGAAGAATCCCGAGTCGGCCATCAGCGATGCCGACCAGACTGTCGCACTCTCGCCGGATTTCATGCTGGCCTATTTCTTGCGTGCCGATGCCCGCTACATGCAGTACCGCATGGCCCAGGCCCGTGATGTCGCCCAGGATGACCTCATGGCCGATGCCCCCGACGGCAAGTCTCAGGCCATGCTGCGTCAGCGTCAGGATGTCACTGCGCTGGAGCAGATGATGTCCGATCTGAACCAGATTCTCAAGCTGACGCCCAAGAATGTCTATGCCCATTACAATAAGGGCAATGTCTATATGTTGCAGGGTGACATCACCAGTGCCATCAGCAGTTACACCAATGCTATTCAACTCAAGCCCGACCTTGCCGAGGCCTACTACAACCGTGGCTTGATGTACCTGCGCATGGGTAACAAGGGTTTGGGCATTGCCGACTTGAGCAAGGCGGGTGAATTGGGCGTCCTTCCCAGCTACAACATCCTCAAGCGCATGACGCGGTAAAATAAAGCGCCTGCCGGCTCACTCAGGAGTGGACGGCAGGCGTTAGTTTTTTTGATGTCTGTCAAGAGCGCTATGCTCGACTTCCAGGGACCTCGGGCTTTATTTTAAGATGGTCTCGGGTGTCACCATTCTCATGTTCACCATCTTGCCTCCCATGTCATACATGATGACGAGGTACAAGGCGCCTTTCTCAAAGTGCATTAGGCTGGTGTAGGACTTCACGCCCTGGATACGCCTGATCTCCCAGGCCTCGTGGCTCTTGTACTTGCCCATCTTTGTCTCGACTTCGGCGAGTGCGTTTTCAAAAATGGTGGGTTTGATACGGGATTTGATTTTCTCGGACATGTTGTCATAGATTTCCTGACCCTGGTTGTTGATCAGGTATTCCATTATCTGCTCGCTGTTGATGGCGTTAGGGTCATCGGCGGCTGCAGGAATCGTCGCCACCTCCTCTTGCTTGGGCTTGGCGGCCTCTTTTTGATTGACTTTCCGGGTCTGAATATCGGGCATTTGCGATGCAGCCTGGGCGGTGTTTGGCTGCTTGAGCACCGCTTCGACCTTATTCAGACTGCCCTCGTTCTTCACCAGCACCTTGTAGTCCTTGCCCAGCAAGTAGAAGCAGGGCAGGGTGGGCAGGTCGTACAGCTCGTTGAACTCGATGCTGCGGCTCTGGTTCCAGCCATTGATCATCATCTCGGGATACTTGGCCTTCTTCCACAGTTTCTGGTCGTCATAGGGGTAGATGGCCAGCACGATGAGCTTCTTGTCCTTCACGAGTTGGTTGATATATTCATTGGTCGCCAGGCGCTCCTTGACCAGCTCGCACGATTCGCAGTCGGGATTGTTGAAGTAAATCAGGATGTTGTCTGCTTTCAGGTCCTTGAGGTGGTGGACTTCATTGCTCGTGGGGGTCACATAGTCAAAGTCGGTGGCTACTGACCCTATCTTGTTCTTCTTGGCACCCTCGAGCAGCAGGCGTTGTTTCTCTCGCTCGGCAGCGCTAAGCACAAATTTTTCGGTGGCATGTTCCAGCACCACCATATATAGCGCCTCGTTGTGGATGGGGTCGGCGGGATCGCTGAAGCGCCGCTCGGCAAGTTCCAGCATCTGGCGGTAACTGGCGGGGTCGCTGCTCAGCGTTTCCATTGTGGCGTTCATCAGGATTAGGGCGTTGGCGGGATCCTGTTGGGCAATCTGCTCGATGAAACTGTTGAATTTGTCGGGAGCAGGCTTTGACTGTGCCTGGACCATGCACCATCCAGTGATGGCAATAATTACGGTGAAAAAGAGTTTTTTCATTAGTCCTAATATGATTTAATTATTTGTTCTGTAGCCGCAAAAGTAGTAACTTTGCAGCAATAAAGGCAAAAACGAATGAAAAAAATTGCTAAAACCAATGCTGCACGGCTCTTGGATGCTGCCCAAGTCCAGTATGAGCTCATCCCCTATGAGGTGGACGAGAGCGACCTGGGTGCACAGCACATTGCCGACCAGTTGGGCGAGAACATCGAGCAGGTGTTCAAGACATTGATTCTGCAGGGCGACAAGACGGGGCACCTGGTGTGTGTCATCCCCGGTGCCGAGGAGGTGGACCTGAAAAAGGCCGCACGCGTGTCGGGCAATAAGAAAGTGGACCTCATACCCATGAAGGAACTGCTGCCCACCACGGGCTACATTCGTGGCGGCTGCTCTCCCGTGGGCATGAAGAAACCCTTCCCGACCTATATCGACGAGACCTGCATCCTGTATGACTACATCTATGTGAGCGCGGGAGTGCGCGGTCTCCAGTTTAAAATCGACCCGCAGGCGCTTGTCGCATTTGTTGGCGCTGAGATTGTTGACCTGATAGCCGAGAAGACAGAATGAATACGATAGGCAAGATATTGACGCTCACTACCTTTGGCGAGTCGCATGGACCCGCAATGGGTGGCGTGCTCGACGGGATGCCGGCAGGGGTGGACATCGACCTGGACCTGCTCCAGTGCTTTGTGGACCGCCGGCGAACAGGGCAGCACACGGGCAGCAGCATGCGTGACGAGAAGGATAGGGTAGAGGTGCTCTCGGGCATCTGGCAGGGGAAAACCCTGGGAACACCCATTGGTTTCGTCGTGCGCAACACCGATGCCCGCAGTGCCGACTATGAGGAGATAGCACGCTGTTATCGTCCCAACCATGCCGATTACACCTGGGAAGCCAAGTACGGTATCCGTGACCCGCGTGGCGGGGGGCGTGCATCGGCCCGTGAGACTGTGGCGCGTGTGGTAGCAGGTGGCATCGCACTACAGGCCCTGGAACGCTTGGGTATCACGATTGACGCCTCGGTTTACTGCCCTGTCGATGCCGTGGAACTGGAACGAGCAATAACCGAGGGTGACACCTTGGGCGGCATCATCGAGTGTGTCGTCAGGGGAGTGCCTGCCGGGTTGGGTGAACCGCTTTTTGGCAAACTACATGCCCAGTTGGCTGCGGCCATGATGAGCATACCCTCGGTACACGGTTTTGAATACGGTGACGGCTTCGACATGGCCTCCAAGCGTGGCAGCGATGTGATGGACCTCTTTGTGAAACGCGAGGACGGCTCCATCGGCACGGCGACCAACCACTCGGGCGGCATCCAGGGCGGTATCAGCAATGGCGAGGACATCACCATGCGCATCGCCTTCAAGCCTGTGCCCACGCTCATGCGTCCCGTTGCTGCCGTTGACCGTGAGGGCCATCCCATGACCTTGCAGCCCCGTGGCCGCCATGACGCCTGTGTCTTGCCGCGTGCCCTGCCCATCGTCGAGGCGATGGCTGCCCTCGTTATTTTAGACAACTATCTCATCAAGAAAACCAATGTGCTCTGACGACAAAAAGGTCTTTTCCAAGACTTATTACCTCGCCGCCGGCGAGTGCAATCCACAGGGCGAGATGCCCTTGACGCTGTTGATGACCCGCATCATCGAGGTCGCCACTTTCCACGCCAACTCATGGGGAGCCGGCTATGCCCGACTCATTAAGGACAATCAGGTGTGGGTGCTTTCCCGTGTGACCATCGAGCTGAAAGCTTATCCCAAGGTGGACACCAACTACCGCCTCACCACTTGGATTGAGGACTACAACCGTCACTTCTCGCAGCGCAACATGCGTCTCGACGACGCCCAGGGCAATCCGTTGGGCTATGTGCGCACTATCTGGATGGTCATCGACATGAACACGCGCGCCAGCGTGGACATCTCCCAGCTGGACTACATCAGCGACAAGATTTCCGACCTGCCTTGTCCCATCGAGCCGATGAGCCGTCTGCGTCCCATCGAGGAGGGACAAGCCGTGGATTACACTTTCGGCTACATGGACTGCGACTTCAACCGCCATGTCAACACTGTGCGCTACCTGTCACACCTGATGAACCTTTTTGACATGGACTGTTATGACCATTACTTCATCCATCGCATGGAAATCTCGTTCATCAAGGAGACCCATTACGGCGATACCGCTCAATTTGTCATCGACGACAGCAACCCGATGGATTCCCACATGAGCATCACCGTCGATGACGACGACCATGTGCGTGCCCGCTTCATGTGGCAAGAACGCTGACAAGTAGAACAACCGAACAATAGATGCAAATCACCGATTCGGTCATTTGCATCTATTGTTTTGGGGTATGAGTTTTGGAGTTATTCGTTGATGCTGGTGCCATCGATGCTGGCGAACTGCTCGCGCAGGCCGGGCACCTTGTCGGCATCGGCCTCGATGGTCATCGAGCATACATTGTCAAAGGCCTGTTCGATGACTCTGAGTTCGCTTTTCTTGACCACCTTCATCACATCGTTCATGCTCAGGTAGGGGAAAGTGAACGACAGCCGTGCCTGCTCGTGGCACTCGAGGATTTCGCCTGCCTCGATGGCCAACTTGGCGGCCTCGCGATAGGCAACGATGAGTCCCGAAGTGCCTAATTTGATACCCCCGAAGTAGCGGATGACCACGATGACGATATTGGTGAGTTCAAATGAGTTGATTTGGCCCAGGATGGGTTTGCCTGCAGTTCCGCTGGGCTCACCGTTGTCGCTGCTCAGGTACTCGTTGCGCTCGGTGCCGATCATGTACGCCCAGCAGCAGTGGCGGGCGTCGTGGTACTCGTTGGCATAGCGCTTGATGACGGCACGGGCCTCCTCGGCGCTCGACACGGGTTCGGCAAACGCCAGGAAACGCGACATCTTCTCGCGGTAAATGCCCTGCGAGACTCCCTTCACGGTTTTGTAGAAATCACTCATGATTGATAATTATGTCACAAATTTAGGTGTTTTTTCCAAAATATGTCTAAATTTGTGACAAAAAAATCAGCGATATGGATAAACAAGCATTGGAACAAACTAAAATTGCATGTGCCCGCGGCCAGAAACGCGGCATTCATTTCATTATGGCATCGGTAGTGATTTGGTTGATGGTCTTTTTTGTCCACCTGTCCCGACTCCCCCTCGAGGCCAAGAACCTGTTGACCTTCTGTTGCACTTGTCCCTTGATGCCGTTGGCGTGGTTGTTATCCAAACCGTTGCACATCACCTTCAGCGACAAGGAGAATCCGCTCTCGTCGTTGGGCATCGTCTTGTCGGTGGCTCAGATTCCTTATCTGCTCATCGTCATGTGGGTCTATGCAGAGGTGCCCCACAAGATGGTCATGACACTGGCAATGGTCTTTGGTGCCCATCTGTTGCCCTTCGGTTGGCTTTATAATTCCAAGGTCTATTATGTGATGACAGGTGTCATCACAATAGGGGCGCTGATTCTCGGCTTGATGTTCCCGCCCCATATCCTTGCCCTGTGCATGGTTGTGGTGGAAATCGTCTTCTGCCTGCTGCTTTACCTCGAGAACCGCAACCTCAACTAGTAGCGGCGAGCATCGCCCGCCGCCTGTTATGCCCCGCCTGTCGGTGTATTGCAAGCCTGAGGCTCACACAATTTTTCAGAATCCTAATTTCTTGCGCAAGTCCTTGCCCACGGCAGCCTTGTTGAGGAAGATGTAGGTCGTGTTCAACGCGATGTAGGTCTTCGACATGTACCAGATGCCGTGGTAGTCGCCCGTTTTGCCCCACGAGTTCTTCACCATGTAGTATTCGCGGCCGTTCTGGTCCTTGGCGATGCCGTAGATGAGCATCACATGGTCATAGGTAGACTGCCAGTTGTCAAAACGCTCCTGCCGTAATTCCTGTGTGGCGGTAAGTTCGGGAGTCTGGGCACCCAGTTTCTTCAGTGACTCGGCCTTCTCCTGCTTGGTGAGCTTGAGCCAGCGTGCGGCATCACTGCCCGTCAGGTCGGGCGCATGCTCGATGTCGGCGGCAATGCCCAGGCCTGTGCGTGTGAAACCGTCCTCACTCACATCACCGCCCCATGCCACGGTGTATCCGCTCTTCAGGGCGTTGTCGATGGTTACCATCATCTCGTCGAGTGTGACATTGTAGCTGGGACGCGGACGCCACTTGTAGGGGGCCTCAATCACAAACTGCTCATAGAATGGGTGGTGGGTAAAACTTGTGATGCTCACATAGTTACGCTTGTCGATGCCCAGGGCTTGGGCAAACGACTTGGGTGTGTACTCCTTGCCCTCATAGGTGAACCGCTCGGGGCACTTGCCCAGGTAGGCGTCGAGGATGCCCTGCAAGCCCACTTTCCACTGCGTGGTCAGCTTGGTGCTGTTCCCCTTGGCAATGGATTCCACATAGGGTTCCAATGTGGCAAAGAACTCGGTGAAGTTGGCCAGCGTGTCGCCAATCATCGAGCCGGGGCGCGCCATGGCTTCCTCGGGGCAGATGCCGTGGCGGTCGATGACCTCAAACACATCGTCGGCCGAGCCACCCTCCGAGAATCGGCTACTCCCGTGCATCCTCACATGGTACTCGGCGCAGTCCACATAGTCCTTGTTGGCAATGAACATCTCGCTCAAGTCATACACCTTGCCCGTCGTGCGCAGCAGTTCGGCCTCGATAAAGCCGATGGTCGCATAGTCCCAGCATGTGCCGCTACGGTTCTGGTTCTTCACTGGCGTGATGCCGTTTTCCAATAAGGTCGTGAACACAATCTCGTCACCTGCCTGGGCACTGAACAGGCAGCCCAAGCACATCATCAATACAATAGCAGTCTTTTTCATAACACTCATTTTTTTTGCAAATATACATTGAAATCACCATACTGCAAAATTCTCCCGTCATGCCAATTGATTCCGTGCCACCCATTCTTGTCATAGAACCATGAATCACTATGTATGTTATTGTGGCTCAATCCGTTTTCTGCCTCGGGTCGCTTTTGTGCCGATAAATCGTCTGTAGTTCAAAAGAAGATGCTACCTTTGCCATCAGACATTGATTATAGGGATAGATATGGCAGTCTACTATGATGAGCAGAAGTCATAAACCGGTAAAACCAGATGCTTATGAATATTGAGTGGGAAGACGGATTCAAAATCCATGTGAGTGTTGATGCACAGGGCGCTGCAGTAATCACGGCCAACAGGGAGGGCTTGCTCTCTTTGGCCAAACAGTTAATGGTGCTGGCCGATGAAACCGATGGAGCCCACATCCACTATGACGAGTACAACTCTCTCGAACAAGGCTCCCGAGAAATGATTATCCAAAAACTACCCTGAGTTCCCGCTGCCAAATGAGGTTATTTGGTTAACCAATAGTGTTAACCCCAATCGGCTACATAGCCCAAGCCAGCAGACCGGCGCATATGATGATACCGGTGATGAGAAGGTCGATGAGGCAGTAGCCCATGATATCCTTGGCGTCAAGACGGGCGATAGCCAGGGCAGGGAGTGCCCAGAATGGCTGGATGAGGTTGGTCCATGCGTCGCCCCAAGAAATGGCCATGCCCGTCAAGCCCGGGTCCACACCCAGGTTGGCACCGGCTGTAAACATGACAGGTGCCTGCACAGCCCAATGGCCGCCGCCGCTGGGCACAAACATGTTGAGCACTGCGGCGCACAGGAAGGTGAGCAACGGATAAGTGACGGGATTGCTGATCTGGATGCAGGCGTTGGCCATGACATTTCCCAGGCTGATGCCGCTGGCGCCGATGCCGGTGATGATGCCCATGATGCCGGCATAGAAGGGAAACTGCAAGATGATGCCGGCTGCACCGGTCGCCGCTTTACCGAAGGCTCGCACATAGTCGACAGGGGTGGGGTGCAGCATGAGTCCCAGCGCGAGGAAAATCATGATGACACCGCCAAGGTCCAAACCCGCACCGCGCAGGCCGAGATGAATCACGAGATAGGCAACAATCATCAGCGCCACGAGCCACGAGAGCAATTTGCTCTGCTCGAGCCGCTGTGCCGGCGTCTTGGTCGGGGAGGACAAGACATTTGATATATGCTCATCTTCATTCAGGAGCGCGGGGTCGATGGTGAGGATGCCTTGCTTGGGGTGCATCAGGGTGTTGGCAACAGTGATGCCGATGATGGCAAGCAGCACCGTCAGCAGGTTATGCCAGTCAAAGACGGTTTGCACCAATGGCACCGGGTCGACCAGAGCCCCATTGGTAGCCGTGGCGAGTGCCTCGCCGGGTGTTGCCATGGTGAGGGGGATGGAGCCGGAGATGCCGGCATGCCACACGACGAAGCCACTGTAGGCCGATGCGATAAGTAGCCGATAGTCGACATCTGAACGCTGGCGCGCTATCGCCTTGGCGAAAATGACGCCAACAATCAGGCCAAAGCCCCAGTTGAGCCAGCATGCCAATGCCGACACGGCAGTCACAAGGGCAATCGCAGCGGGAGCACTCTTGGGCAAACGGGCCATGGCAGCGATGGCTCGCTTGACAATCGGTGCTGCGGCCAGGGTCGATCCGCACACAAGAACCAGAGACATCTGCATGGCAAACGCCAGCAGGTTCCACACACCGCCACCCCAGTGCTCAACCACCTCGAGGGGGGTCTGGTGACACAGTGGCATCGCCACCAGTGCGGCTACAAAGGTGAGCAGTATGGCGAATATAAACGGTTCAGGCAACCATCGTTGCACTAATCGCACGCAGAATTTAATCATTTGAGGTCATTTTAGTTTAGTGCCGCAAAAGTAACACATATTTCTTGAATTCGACCCAATCCAACTACGGTTTTCCCTGAAAAAGATGTCTTTTGGTAAGTGGGACCGTCATTCTGCTTTTGCAATAGAACTATGGTTTTCGCTCCTGTTTTACTTTGTTGCAGGGTTACGCGTGGGTGTCGCCTGCTTGTTGCTGGTTCAGCAGTTGGCGATGGGTCTTGGTACAAGCGACATATTGTTCAAAATACCATTCTTTGAATCCTTGGGCATACCTGTCTATCGAACCGCCCATATAACAGTTCCAGTACTCATAGCGGTTGAACAGCAATGCTTTTAGCCCCAGTGGTGTGCCGTCGTTATCAGGCAGGAGAGTCGGCAAGTCATAGGCTTCGCTATAATGGTCGATGTTTTTTTGAAGTTTATCAGATCCCTCCAGGACCCATCCGGTCCACACACGCTCATAATCCCAAAAGATGGCGTCTCCTGCGGGTAACGAGTCGGGTACCTCGTCCTCGCCATTGTAATAACGGCAATCCAGTATCAATTCTTCTCTTGTCATAATAGGTGCAAATATACTGCTTTTTCTCAAAACTTTACCATATCATCATCTGAAGTGAAGCCTGATTTTTTGTGATGAGCCGTCAGGAACTTTTATTTGTCAACCGCTCCCTCGATGATTTGTCGTCGAAAGGCTTGTTCGAGTTCATAACTTTTCATACTTTTGCGACAGCAATTAACAACACCCAAAACACCTGAAACTAAAATGAAAAGCCTTATCACATCCGCCATGTTGCTGCTGGCCCTGCTGT
>Ga0256407_10003283_pt1 | contig 29103 bp, 59 predicted proteins | sample RumenRJG_04DNA_FD_193489 | JGI IMG/M metagenome (GOLD analysis project Ga0256407, IMG submission 193489) | Bovine rumen microbial communities from Lethbridge, Alberta, Canada - RJG_04 | ecosystem: Host-associated > Mammals > Digestive system > Stomach > Rumen | place: Canada: Alberta...
CAACAGTGTTATCAAAATCACATTCCCTTTCACTAAATAATCCAGTATCATCGGCATACATAGTGATATACATCATTTCATTTCTATTATTTTCCATCATTTTATTCTCCTTTAATTATTTTTCTCCTTTTATATTAATTATATTTACCAGTAATATTTCTATGATAAATAGTTTTAAATTCATCTTGGTTATTAGGGTTATTTGCCATTACATTCCAAATAGCTGTAATTACTGGACTATCAAATCCAAATACTCTAACAGCTTCTTCAAAATCTTCTACAGGAATAATACCTTTATTTCTTTTGTCTTTTAATTCTTGTTTCTTTTTTTGTTCTTTCGACATTTTTTCTTTACGTTTATTCTCAATTTCATCTATTAAATTAAATAAAGTTTCAAGATTATCTGCGGCAATATTTTGATAATAACATTCGCCATTGTACCAAACAATTTTGTCATTTATTCTAGTGATTGTCCATCCTTTATAAGATTTTAATTTTGTTAAAGTCGTTTTATTTCCCTCCATTAATTAATAATACTCATACCATTTAAAATCTTCTGTTCTCCATTTATCAAAAGATAAATTAAGATTTAAATCATGGCATACCCGTATAATAAAATCTTTGTCTTTATAAGTCAATTCCATAATTTCAACCCCGCATCCATAATTATCCCAATACTTTTTATTACCCCACAATTCAGAGTCTATTTTACTCCAGTTATCTGCTCCAATATCATATCCAAACAATGTATTGAGATGCGCCATTCTATCTATATCACAAATATCCCAACCTTCTATGAGATGTTTGATGTAAAATTCAGTTGCCTTTTCATGGTCATTAATTGTTTTTTCATCAAAAATATCATTACCAATTAAAGTATCAATTGCTTCCTGTCTTGTAAGTTTGATTTCCATATTTTATCTCCTTTTAATTATCATAATAATATTCATCTTCTTCTTTATTTTTATCTTAGTTAATATTATTTCATTGGATGACCACAATTAGGACAATAATTGGATTTTTTCTTTTCTTGACAGTAACAGAAAGGACATTTATATATATCAATCGAATATAAATCATTCTCTTTTTGTGCTTTTACAGTAATCCATTTCCCTGTTTCTATCACATCAAAGTAAGTATTAATATAATGATATGCATTATAATTTTTATTTTTTCTAATTTCATCTTCTTTTCTTTTAGCAAAATTTTCAGCTTTCATTTTTGTTGGAAAAATTTGTTTATATGTTTTTACATTGGGATGGTATGCTGTTTTATAAATTGCTCTTTTATGAATATTATATTTGTATATTGTCACTGTATAATAAACTCTTCCTAAAGTTTTTTCACCTTTCCAATTTGCTTTTAATGAATTTAATGGCATATTTTTTTTCCTTTCAATCAAAATCATCAGTACAATAGAAATCTCTTCTGTAAATATAAGGTCTATTCATGTTTATTCCTTATTCTTCATCAGTTAAATACATATAATATAATTCTGATAGTTTATTATATGCCATTCCTATATAATAATCTTCTTCTATTTTTTTTGACATTTTTAAGTCAGTCATTGCATCACGTAGTAAGACTTCCATTATCCTATAATTTTCTTCAGAGTATTGAACTATTTTTTTCATTTTTTACCTCTGTTTCTTTATTAAATATATTATTTATTTACCTCCGTATCTTTAAGTTTCTGTTGAACATTAATAAAATACAGAAAAGATATTGTATGAGGACAAAGACCTATTGTTTCCATGGCATAAGCTAATCCTCTCAGAACACCAATTTCATTTGCAAGAGAAACTGTTTTATTTTCTTTTTCATACCAATAACAATTATTTAAAGTTCTTTCAAAAAGCTTGATGATTTTTTCTTTTTCTTTATTCGCAGCCATATTATTCTCCTCTTTAGTATGGATGGGTTATAAATACATTTCCTTCAAAACGATATTCATAAAGATTAACAATACTAAGACCCCAAGTATATTTCCCACAATTCGGGTCTAATCTTTCATCAATATCATCATAAACTTTTCTTAATTCATTTAATGCATCTTCATAAGTTTCACTGATAATAAGTCCCCCATCTCCTGCTTCTCTTTCAAATATCCAAATATTATCTCCTATCATATCATTTATTATTGGCTCACATAAAATATCATATAAAATATCCCAGTTTTCATCATAGTAATCTTCGCAATTATTTTCATAATTTTCATTTAGTTTCCACCAATATTCGGATAAGACATAATCGTTTTCATTGTCTACCACTCTAACCATAATGGCATTATATAAAATCTCTGTTGAATAATCTATATCAATATTATTTACATATTCTTTTGCATCAAATAATGTATTAGTATATTCAACTGTCTTTATACGACTAAAACCAGAATCACAATTCCAATAATAAAAATCTACTCTGTATTTATAATCCATTTCCTTATTCCTCCTTTTTAATCCTTCAAAGGATTTTCTTCATATTCAATATCCCACCAATAATCATGCCCTTTTATCCAATCTTCATCTGAGATGTTGTATGCTTCAGCTAATTCAACATCATCGGCAATCAGATAATTCTGCCACAAATCATGAATATGAGCAGCGATTTTATATTCTGGAACACCTTCTTCTCTTAACTTGTTTACCTTATCTTTGTAATAATTAATTTCCGTTTTAATGCAAAAAGCAAGTTCTTCTTCAGTCATTTCATCATATGTTTTAGTATACATTAACTCTTTATAGTTCATTCTTTTACCTCCCATTTAATTTCATTTTCAGTAGGATTTTCAAATGTAATATATGTATTATTTCCCTCATTATCTAATCCACTAAAGACAATAATGAATTTAATATTTCCATTTTCATCTCTATTTACATAGAATTTATATGTATTTCTAGGAACTCTATCATAAAACCATTCAGCATCAAAATCATCTTCCCATTCTGTATAATAAATACCTGTTCCTACCCATTCATTATTTTCATCAAGGTAAATATAATAACCGCCATATCCATCATTATCAGGAAATTCATAATCAGGTAATTCATCAACACCTTTCCATTTACCTTTGCCATATTCATCATCCATATATTTATCAAAACAATCTTCATGAACATGACAGTCTCCATTATCTGTTGTCATACCACGAAGAATAGGTTTACCACATACATTACAAAATGTCATTTCATCTTCTGATGCATAAACAACATAACCATTGTCTTCATATCTTTTTCTAATTTTTGTAATCGACATTTTTTATTCTCCTTTTTATTTTGCTTCTTCTATAGGACACTCAAAAATTTAATTATATTTTTCTTTTAACTCATCCCATTTCATCCAACCAATTTTTTCTAGTTCCTCATCAGTTGGATAATAAGTTCTAATAACGATTCCTTCATCATTTATAATATCAATATATATACCATAAAAAAAAATTAAATCATTCCAATTTTTTATTTGTTTTTTCGTTAATAGAGGAAAACCATTAGAAGAAAATTTCCATTTGTTTTGTTCAGTTTTTATCCATGTAATAAAAGTTTGAATTAAAATGTTTTTTGCTTCTTCAAATGTTTTATAATCAACATAATTAATAGAACCTTTTATATCATAAAGAAGTCTATATTTCATATTTTATTCTCCTTTCTATTTTACATCTTCTATAGGACACCAATCTTGCACATGTTTCTCTGCCCAATCAAAATCATGCCATCCGTCTTCCTCGTATTCTGGAATTAATTTACAATTAATTATTCGTTTGTATAATGTTCTATCTTCAAAATCGGCAAGAACCAGTTCACTTGTATGAAATATACAATCATTACAGCATTTGGGCTTTTCTAAACTTTTAATATAAATCCCTTTCTTACTCATGGTTATTCTCCTTATATTATATATATTTATGATTAAATAAAGCTTGCTTAATTTGATTAATATTTATAATAATATTATTAAGATTAGAATCTATTTCATTATATCTTTTTCGGTCTTTATCATTAGAATCGAAATAGAGAAATTTCGTATTATATCTTCCTTTTCTTGAATTTAATCTTATTAATTCATCTCTTTCTATTACTAATTGTGTATATTTATTTTTTAGATATACCAATCTTTTCTCTAAGTATTCCTTTGTTTTCATGTTATCTCCTTTTTATATTCACATCTCCCATTCATATTTTCTTTATTCGTCTTAGTAATGCTACTCTATAAGGTTCAAATTCTTTTGCTTCATTAAAACCATTGGCTTTAAGAATCTGTTTCCTTTCATTTTCATTTAATATTTTATTTACTTTTATATCAGATGTAATAACCCATACTCTATCTCCAACTTCTCTAAATAGGTAATATCCATTTTTTGGACAATGTTCAAAGCATTTCTTTTTCTGTTTTAAAGCGTCATCTGTATAATCATGGTTTGTATTATATTCAACTTCACACCATACTCTTTTCCAGTATTTAGAGCGCTGAGATTTGTAAGTTCCATCAGCAGACATTAACCAAGGTGCAGAAGGAATAGTTCCAATATGCTATCCTGAACGAACACTAAATCCTTTACACGGAATATATTCTGCATGTAACCATTTGTTCATTTCGGTTTCTTTTGTTTTGCCAATAAACAAAGGGAATAACTTTCCTTCTTGATTCATCTCGAATAATTTATAACCAATTCCTGTTTTCATTATAGATTCTTCCTTTTTATTTGTCTATAATATTTACATATTTTATTTTCTGGTTTATAATGGAATTAATTCTTGGGAATTAATTCCATTATTTTATGAATAAATACGCAAATATTATATTTGCGAATATTTATAGGTTGACAAATTTTATTTTTTTGTGTATAATGTATGGGTGGCGGGGTGGGAATAGATATATATAATATATAATATATAATATATATTATTTATTATTATATTTATATATTATATATAATAGATTTAAAGTACTCTTTTATTTAATTTCTTTTATTTAATTCATTAATTATAAAATTATACATCGCTTTTTCTAAATCTTTTTTCCAGTTAAAATCATTAAAATTAATTTCATAATGTTCAAAATAATTATAGTCTGTATCCCAATAACCAGTATTAGAATTAAATTCCATAAAATAAATAGCTGAACAATTATTTCCCTCTTCTATACAAAAATTATATTCAGCTCCGTATGTTCCAAAATCAATAACAGCCATTCCCCATTCATCAATATCAGTGTACTGTTTATAACTATCATCCATGTTTAATTCAAATTTATATTTATTATTCATTTTAATTTCCTTTTAATCTAATAATTCAAAGTCTTCATGATTCCAAATTCGAATTAATTCTTCATAAAGAGAATCATCTGAAATACTAATACCAATAGCGTCATCCAATGGTTCACCAGTTTTATTATTTATTATTACAATATCAACTAAATCATATTCACTGTCTTTTTCAATACTTAAAAGTAAATCTTTATTATTGCCAAAATCATTTACTATTAATTCCCAATTATTATTTAATGTTTTATCACATACATCTATAATTTTTTCAATATAATTATCCTGTGTAAATTCGATATTATTATTTTTTTTATTTAATACAATTCGCATATTTAATCTCCTTAATATTTTATTTAAAAGTCAATTCCCTTTTTACAGGGAATTGACCATTGTATAAGCATTATCAAGAAGTTCATTACCACTCATATTGTTAGCAAATCGCTTCTCTTTCCATGTAGAGGTTCTTCTAAGAGGTTCTGTATGGTCTACATAGTCAGATACTGCATTGATAAATCTGAATGCACTCTGTTCCATATCAACAATGTCAGGAGCATTTTCATAACGATACATCAGTTCAGCTCTCTTGTTCTGTGCCATTGTAATTGCTCTGGGCTGCATATCTTCTGTAACAGGGAAGAGCATATCAATAAATGATTTTACTCTATCCTTATCACAAGTGAGAAGTTTCATTCTATCTACTTCTCTTTCGAATGCTCCAATGTAGTTACCAAGAAGAGCAAGACCATTTTCCACTTCCTCAAGACGAAGATGTGCATTTGTTGTGTGGCGAAGTTTCCAGAATCTAACTGCCTTTTTAATAGCAAGATTAAGAGTATTCTTACACCATACTCTGATAGGTGTAATATATACTCCAAATGGTTTACTACCATCAAAAGAATTAACAATAACCACATAGTAGTCAATCACTTCTCCTGCTACAGTGTCCTGTCTCCATTTCATAGAAACATAAGTTACTTTGCCACCATCAAAGCAACCAGCATTTTCATAAGAAAATCCCATTCCATGGAGAATATCACAAAGTTCTTTTGTACGTTCATTGCCGATGGGAACAAATCTTTTTGTTCCACTACCAAGGAAGAGATGATTATCATCTCTAAATACTCCAAAGATAGGAGTTGTAAGGAATTCCGTTGTAGAATCAGTTTCTCTTCCACCAAACAGAGGAATAACTTCAAATCCATAATTCAAACCAGACAAATCCCAAACTTGGTCTGTATTAAGGATGTGGGATAAATCTCTTCCGCTTTCAATTCCTTCCCAAGGAAGAGTTCTTTCATCCCAATTATTTGCTTCCCAACTGGAAGTAGGAAGAATAGAATTAACCTGTGTAACAGTTTCTGAAATAACAGGATTAATTCTGTTATCGGGAACAAGAGGTCTTACAACTGCATCTTCAATAACAATGTCATTTGTAGGGAAAGTAATAATGTTGTTTGTCATGTCTTATCTCCTTTTCTTTTGTAAAATTTATATGGATTTTTAATTACTTTTTGAATTAATAAAGAGGACTGGAATAAGTATCCAGCCCTCAAAATAACTTTTCTTATTTATGCGTTTTTTATTTTCCCTTTAAACAGATTATCATACTGCGCTTTCGTCAATATAATAAAATAATCTTTATATGTAAAATATGCTTCATCATAATACCCATTTAAAGTATTAATAAACAATGTACTAATATAAAATTCTCTTATTTTTTCTGATTCATAGAGGACATAATAAGTTTTCATTTCTCTAGAATCAATTGGTTCACCGTCTGAATCGACTAATCCTCTTTCAATTTTAAATTCTTTAAGCATTAACATATTTTATTTCCTTTTAATATTCAATTCCATGCTCATCGCAATATTCTTTCATATGCTGACCTACATCTTGACTATAAAATTCAGCCACAACATCTGGGGTATAACCTATATCACACATCAGTTCATATGCGTATGTTTCATCATAATTTTCTTTATAGAAATGCTCAAGCATTTCTTTAATTTCTTCATATACATCAAATTGTGTTAAATTCTGAAGAATAACATCTCCGCTACGACTATAAGAATAACTGCAAAGAATTTCATCTTTACCTTCTCCCATCCAACAATCGCTATATACTCTTGCTTCGGAGTCATACTGTTCCAATTGTTTAATAAGTTCTTTTACTTTCATTTTCCTTGTTCTCCTTTCAAATTATTATCATAATATTCATCAACCAATTTAAGTGCTAAATCATATTCTTCTTGTGTGCAGTTTCTAAATAAATCTTCTTCTTTATTTTCATCTATTCTATAGACTGTATCATATAGCACATAGGCATATCCATCTTCGAAACGCTTAACATCAAGATATTCATTTTCTTTTAGTTTTATTTTAAAATAAATACCTTCTTCAGCATCACCATAATTCCATGTTTCAATTACTTTCATTTAACTTGCCCTTCTGCATGTAATTAATACTCTATCTACTTCAGTAAGTGTTTTTGCTTCGTTGATTTCTTTTTCAACTCCTTTGAACATACTCATATATCCAAGTTCAAATGCGGCTTTAATGGCATCTCTTTTTGCTTTTTTAAGTTCCATCTCTTTTTCTTTCATTGTTTGTGTTCCTGTTCTGCCTGTTCTTACTTTTTTCATTTGATATTCCTTTCTTCTTTAATTTTATTTACATCTTCCATAAGGTTTTTTGGGATATTAATTACGGTAATGAGGACATCTTCTTTGAAGACATATACTGCATTACCATAAATTCTCATATTAGTTCCTTTCTTTTGTGAGAGATAAAGTGTGTCAAGGAATCGGTGAAGATTTCCATGTGTTTCGGCATGGGTGATTCCTCTTTTAAATGCTCGTTTTGCTACTGTCGGAGCGTTCTTTTTACTTACTCCACATCTTTGTTCAAGACGAGAAATTGAATGTTTAGTTAGTATTGGCATATATTATTTACTCCTTTCATTATGTTTTTTCTTCAAATTCATATGTGATGTTTACATTGGTTATTTCGTTGCCAAATTCTTTTTTTAGAGCTTCAAGCGCTGGGGCTTTAAATGTTGGAATTTTTTTAATAAAATCATCTACCATTAATTTATCATTTATTAAATATGTTTTGCTTCTTTCAAATGATACTTTCATTTTTAATTTTAATATTTTCATATTTTACTCCTTTCTTTTAAATATAGGGATAGTATGTAACTATCCCTATATTATTTACATATTATGCTGCACTTTGAGCATTCCTTCTTGCTTCTCTTGCGGCTCTTCTTTCTGCTCTCTGTTCAAGCATTTCATTATGCTGTCTTACTTCATCGGCAATTCCATTCCAGCAAGCAAGTTCATAATTCCATTCATTCTGAGGAATATATGCCTTAACTCCTGTATGGCGGTCATAGAATAACTCATCCTTATAATACCATTTTCCATTATAAGCTTCTTTATATCCCAGACATTTAGCATATTCTTTACTTGCGTAGTAATAAGTTCTTTCTGAATTATCATTATAGAAACAATGTACTACAATTCCACCAGTCCAAGATTCTGTATCAAAGAAACAATTAGTGGCTGAATCTTGTCTATATCTATTAGGATTTTCATTAACTGCATCCATACAAATATAATTATCTGTAGCAGAATAACCTGTATAAACATTTCTTCTATTGATTCTTACCATGTGGGCATTTGTACACAGTCGTACCATTGTTGTATCAATTTCATATCTCTGATGATGCACACAATATCTAGCACAGTTAGAGCAATAAACCTGACCATCAATTTCAATATGGTCATTTTCTCCTACTCTGCGTCCACAATGAGGGCATCTTTTTATTTCGTTGAAGCAATCGCTACAAATAATACTGTCAGAACTACCATGTTGTGTTCCACAAATAGGACAAATTCCTTTATGTCCTATAATAATTCTATTAGTGTTCTTCAATTTACCTTCTGAAGGTTTGAGCCAAGATACATTACAATTACTAAAGTTGGTATAATCTCTGTAATGTGCTCCACGAGATTCAGACATTTCAGCACATGCAGAAGTGCCTTGTTTAAGAATCCAGAAATTATTTACATTAAATATTTCAGACATAGTTTTCTGCATAATAGCTCTGATTTCATTATAGATTGTCTGGTCTCCATCATTGTTTTGAGGATAAACTCTACCTTGAATGATTTTATCTTCTCCAATATGGAACATACATCTATTTACTTTAGGCTCAAATTCAAAGTCTGTTCCATTATATTTTCTATCTATTGTATAAAATACAATAGATGCTCCATCAAGCATATAAGAAAGAGTGCCACCCGAATACATACCCCTATAATTATTAGGGCAATTTCTGTCATTTAACTTATCAATGGTGTGACAAGAACTCCATGAATTACCAAAAGACATTGTAAGATAATCAATCGGATTGATTGAAATGATTGTATGTCTTTTAATTGCAAGTTCGTTAATATCATCTCCGAACTTTGCAAACTCCTGTTGATAATCTTCAAGTTTATCAATTCCAAGTTTTCTGCAAAGTTTACCAATAATTCTGGAGAATTTCTGTCCTGCTACAATTCGCAAATCAAGGAAGTCTGTCAATTCATTAAGTTTATCTACTTCTGTTGCTGTTGTTAACATGTGAGGATTATTGCTGATTAAATTAATAAACAAATTAAGTTTAGTTAATTCATTGTTTTTCTTTTCAGAAATATAATGATTATTGCCTATATAAACATTATGATTATCTATATAGTTTGTAATATAATACATTCTATTATATTCTTTTTCAATTTCTGATAAAGGTAAACCATTTACTTTAACAGAAGCCATTCCATTGCCTAGTTTGGTTCTCTCAATTTCTTTCATATGACCAACAATATAATCAAGTCTTTGACGAGCATTATAAGCCTCTTTATAAGTCATTCCGCAGCATTTTGCTTCATATTTATTATGATAAATATCTTCGATACTATCACGTACCCAATCTAAAAAATCACGGCATCCTTCTACGTTTACCTTTCTATGATAATCAGAAGAGAAAGCAATTTTGCCATTTCCAATATAATTAGGATGGCTCATAAAATAAGGATACATCCAACCCTTTTCTTTATTATACGTATCAAGAAGCGCATCTAATCCTTTATCTGTAGGATTATAATGTTTGTCTGGTTTATAACGATAATTAGGAAGTAAATTTTTGATTTCGCTTTTATAATATTCCAACTGTTCTGCGGGAATATTATATTCGTTTTTAACCATTCTTAATTCGTTCATCTCATTCATGTTTATGTCTCCTTTCTTTTACATTATGCTGTGAAATAATAATCGAGTACATTTTGATAGGGAATATCAAAGTAAGTGAAGAAGAAATTTTTCCAACATTCTGCTTCTGTTTTACCTGTCATGTAAGCTGTTTCTTCTTCTCCATCTTCATTTAAAAACAAAATTTCAAGATTGGATTCTATTTCTGTATCTTTTTCCTGTGCTTTATAATAATCATAATCATAAGTAGGAGTACTACTTTTATAATTACTATAATTACTATTTCCGTTACATCTGCGATAATAATAATAATCTAAGTCATCATAATCATCATCATAATCTTCTCCACCAAATGTATTGTACATACCATAATATCTGGTGTTGTATGTTTTCTCTATATATTCAAAAGTTTCTACCTTTTCAGATGCCTTAAGAAGATGCTTAGTCATTTCAATTGTTTCAAGCAGTTCTTCCATAATTACATATTCATAAACAGTATGTGCTTTATAATATCCACAACTTAAATTAACTGAACTAACTTCACAAGCGGGAGAAAGATGAGATATATCAGAGAATGTCCCCCATGATTTAATCCAGTTTGTTTCATCTTCTACCCAATCAATCCAATCTTGATTTGCGTTCTGATAGAACACTAAATCATTTGAGTTGGCTCTGTCCAATTCAATCAAGAATTTCATATTACCAAGTTCAGTAATATATTTTGTCTTGCAGAATTTTCCTGAGCCTATACCACCAACCTCTTCTTCTTCACAGAAAAGAACATAAGGCAAATAACCAGATTCAATTACCTTGAGGATGGCGTAGATTCCACATCTATCATCACCACCAATTCCCTGTGGCGAACTAATAGTATGAGTTACCTTTCCGTTCTTATCGGTCTGAACATCTTCATAAAAATCTGTTACTAATTTTTTATGAACAGTATCCATATGAGCAGTAAGAAGTACAGGAACATCTCCTTTACAATAAATATATCCATCTCCAATTACTGTGTTGTCTTTTCCGTAAATCTTTTTCATTTCTCCACAAAGATACTGCTTTAATTTCTTTGCGGATAATTTACAAATCTGAATAAATTCGGGGAAGTCGGTTTCATTTTTTCTTCCCTTATAAGGATATTCGTATGTTTTGGCTTTAGACTTAACTGTATAACTATTTGTTATCGGGTCATATTCGTACAAGTCAGAAAATTTGTCTTTTCTCTCGTAGTGAGTATTTGTCATTGCTTCTATAGCTTTTGCCGCTTCATAGAAATTTGTTCCTTTTGCTTCATTAACAAGTGCCTTTGTTGATACAGATGTGTTTGCCATAATATTGTTCTCCTTTCTTATTTTATTTACTTATTAGGCAGTTTCATCAATTTCGTCTTCATCTTCATAGATAAGTTCTCCACATTCGAGACATTCATCTCTGTCTGCGAGAGTCCAACCACCACAATGAGGGCATTCAATTACATTAGTATCGCTTGTCATATACCAATCACCATCAAGTTCTACCCAATCATTGCAATATGCGTTATCGACATTAAGGAAATGATGGTCATTTCCCCATCTGTCTGTAAAATGTACGCAAGTTCCCCAGTAATCATAGAAATATTCTTCTGTATATTCATCTTCGTAGACATTTTCACTATGCCATTCTCCTACATTGTCACAATAGTAACAACCGTCTTCGTTAGCACATTCTGCGTCACAATAATATCTCTCTGTATCTTCGTCATAGATGTAATCTCCATCATTAAGGTTAATGAGACTACCACAATTTGCACATTCTACACAATCATCATCATTTATTTTGCTTGCACAGTCATAGCAAGCCAAATAATCGTCTCTGCTATGCTGGTTTCCACAGTAAGTGCATATAGGAGTATGACCAATAATAACAGGTTCTCTATTATCTTGATATCCTTCTCTCTTAAGAAGAGAAACTGTACAGTCTTCATAGTGCGTCCAATCTTTATAATTAGTTGCTCCATCAGCAGATATAGCATATCTATCACAATTGTTAGTTCCCTTAAACAACTTCCACAGATTAGTCTCATTTACACATTCTGCAAGAACTTTCTGCATAATTGTTCTAAGCTGGCTTGCTATTGAAGTTTCTCCATCTGAATCTCTTCCATCAGGATAAACTCTACCCTGAATAAATTTATCTTCTCCAATATGGAAATTACATCTATTCATTTTATCTTCAAGACAGAATTCTTTTCCTTTGTATTTTTCATCTACTGTATACATGATAACAGTAGCGCCATCAAGCATATAAGAAAGAGTTCCAGAACAATACATACCAGAATAGTTATGTTCACTATCTGTATTTCTTTCATTTAACTTATCAATGGTCTGACAAGATGCCCAAGAATGTCCAAAGGACATTGTGAGATAATCAATAGGATTTACAGAGATAATCGTCCATCTTTTAACATCAAGAGGATTAATAGCATCTCCAAGTTCTGCAATTTTACCATTCCAACCATAATCTTTTATACGAGTATGGCGCTCTCCATTTTCGCTTGTCCAAGTTTCTGTGCGCTTATCAACAATTTTATCAAGTTCATAATACTTCATAAATTTACCGACAATACGAGAAATCTTCTGTCCTTTGACAGCTTTCAGACCGATAATTTTTCCGTTTTTCTCGTAGTTAAAAGGCTTTGCATATTCATTTGCCTTTTCAGCAAATTCTTCATCTGCAATATGACCTTCATAATTAGCCACCATATCAACGAATCCAATTCCTGACATATACTTTAAATACATATCATCATTAATAAAGAAGTCCTTGCGATTAAGACTTCCAACATAATGAGCATGTGTACCTGCCAAATTATAAAGTTCACAAATTCTTTCATATTCTTCTACAACCTCTTCATAAGTCATTCCATCGAAAGTTACATGATGAAAATGCCCTACATAATTTGTATTAAGTTCTCTTAAACTCCCCATATAATCTACGATTCTCGACAGTCTCTTTTTAGCCTCGTAGATTTCATCATATGTACAACAATTTATTTTATATTCATATTCAGGTTTCATTACCCATTTTTTAATCTCCGTTTTGAACCACTGACAAACATTTTTTACAGTCTGAGAATCTTTTGCACGAGAATAAGAATTTTCAAGTACAATACCCATTACCTTTTCATCCCAATTAGGATGATTAGACAGAATAGATGCAATAGGAGCTTTGTTTTTCTTGTATGTCTCCCAAATTGCCTTAAGACCTCTTTCGCTATTGGCATGATGATACTTTGTCAGCAATTCACTCATAGTAGAAAGAACATACTCTTCCTGTTCTTTGGTAAAGTTATAAGTTCCCTTAAGATTAATTGCGGGTTCTACTACTTTTGGAACTTCTATTACTCTTGCTTCTTTTCCCAAACGAATATCAAAGTATTCAACAAATTTATCATAACTAGGGTGCTGACGGAAAATATGCCCTCTTGCTGTTTCTGCCGCCTTGTAATCAAGCCACTCTTCATAAGAAATAAGACGAAAACGGTCAATATCTACTGCAAAATAACTTGCTGACGAATTCGTATATGAAAAATCATAATCTCTTAAACTGCCTACGATTCTTCTTACGGAAGTGTGTAAATCTCCGTCAATAGCAAAGACTTTCATTCTAGTCGGGCTATCTACCCATCCTACAACGCACAGTGTTCTATTGTTTGTTACACCATACTCATTAATCTCATTTCCGATTACAAGGTCTCCTACGTTAAACATAAGTTATTTCCTTTCTCCCCGTTGTGCCGTTAGGTCAGCATTTATTATATTTATTAATTTATTTATATTATATACATATTATTATCTGTTGCAATAGTCTTCTATTGCTTATTTTATTTAGTCATTTCTTCTATTTGCCTTTCGGTCAAATCTGCGTCAAATATTTTGTCAATGACTGCTGTCAAGATACTTCCTATCGTAATGGTAACAGGAATAAGTAAAATACTTTCTGTCATTTAATTCCTCCTTATTTGTTTCTTTGTAATCTTTCATCCCAAATTTTATTTGCTTCATGCGTACCACGTAGATACAACGTTATATGTTTACCTTCCATGAAACATTTGGGGCATAAGCATCCATGATATTTCATTGGGTCTTTATCAATATAAAACATTCTGTTGCCACAATCAGTAAAATAGAATGTACTTTTACCATCCGTGGATTCAACATATTGATAAGTTTCTGCGCTATTCATTTGCTTTTGCTTCTTTCTTAAATGGAATAATTAATATTTATTCCATTACTATCTAAATCCCAAGTTTCAAAAGTTGCATCCATGATTTCTTCATACTTTTCATCATCCATATCCATGAGGTTGATTCTGATAACATCGCCTGTATCGGTATTATACAGATTAACATCAATCCAATCTTGACTACACGCTTCCAAAAAATCTCTTACTGTATCTATTTTAGTTCTCCTTTCGCTTTCCATTGTGGTTTGTTCCTTTTTCAAATCTTACACCAAAATTGATGTAAGTATTTTTCTTACTTACTTCAACTTCTTCAAAACAATCGTTTCCAAGATAGCGGAATTTTGTATTCCTTTCTCTTGGTGTGAGAAGTTCGTTCATGACTGTCGTGTTTTTATTGAGGTAATCATACTTCTCTTTGATAACCCTGTAGTATTTCATTTGTTACTCCTTTCTTCTTAGAGGGTGGCTAATCTTTCCATACCTTCGTTTATTGTAATCAGTCCTCTTTCCATGTTCTTGATGATATTGTCAATATCCATCAAAAACATAGGTCTGTACACATTACGAGAATCCATTTCTCTTATCTGTGCTCTTTTGTAGTTAGCATATTCATATGCGAATCTAGGAAGTTTAATCATAGTAATCTTCTCCCTTCTCTAACCATAAAGGGAAATCATTGTCGTAATTATCGGTGACTCCCCAATTGTTTAAATATTCTCCGTTTTCTTCAAATGCTTCAATATCTGCAATAATGTCTTCAATTGTGGGGAGTTTTGTTTCGTCAGCTGTATCTTTGCCAGCATCAAGAATCTCTTTTCTTTTTAATTCAAGGGTCTTGATGTAGAATTTTACTTTGTGTTTTCCTGTTTGTGTAAGTTTCATTTACCTTACTCCTTTCATACAAGGATTTCTGTTCTGTCCCATTGAGCATCAAAATACATTTTATAATCCTCTCCTAAAACAAATCCTTCTTTTTCGAGACGATTCTCAATGTAATCTCCAATGGCAGAATCGTCTATGTCATCACGTTCGTTTTCGAACCAATCTTCATAGGCTTCCTTTGCTGATTCAATAATATCTTCTGTCTTCCAATCTCTTTTATCACAGAGAGGTTTTATCATAATCTCCATGTTGGGATTGAGAGATGAAAAAAGATTGTAGCATGTTGTAATCATTTGTCTTGTTCCTTTCTATTTTATCTAACAGTATATGCAACACTGAAAATATCCGATATGACTTATATAATTAAAGTCATCGGGGAGATATTTCCCTATTTTTTCTTTAAATTCTTTAACTACAGATTCTTTTGTATATATAGCTTTAAAAGCATCTGGCTGATACGTTGCCCAAAAAGCCAGCATAGGTTCGTCTTCTAAATAATCATGACTAATAGAGGTAAAACTTTTACCTTCACACTCTTCATCATAATATCTTGCAAATCCTCCGAACTCATCAATTTCTTGAAGTTCATATGGATTTTCTACTTTGGTACGGTTTATAAAATTATCAATTTCCTTTCCCGAAAGAACAAGACCAAAACCGTATTCTGGATAATTCTGTTGACTCATTTTATGCTCCTTTCTCAGACAAATTAAGCTACCGCTTCTGCGGTAGCCTGTGTTGTTGTTGTCATATCTTCTTCTTTGGTATATACATAAGGCATACCGATTGTAGTATGCAGATAATCCTCAAGAAGCAAGGTCATCTGAGCATTCTTCTTTCTCAGAGGGTATTTAACAATTGCCTCTGCAAGAACATTCTCTACTTCTCTTGTACGGAAATATTCTTTCAATGCTGTTTTAGATGCTTCCCTCATGTCAGGATGCATCGAGAGAATGTTACTGAGAGCCTGAATTACCCAGTTAGTAAATCCTTCAGTTCCCATGTTCCAACCTGCATAGCAGATAATATCAAAGATATCATCAAGCAACTGTTCTCCCTTTTTGGCAACTCTGAGAGCAGTTGCAAAGGCAGTTACTGTATTAACTCTCTTTTCTCTTGACTGGCAGTTTGCAGGTTTGATGTTGACATTGTATTTTTCTGCAATTCTTTCAAGCAGAATATTAGCACTAACTCCTGCAAGAACATTTGCGTTGTGTGACTGAATAGGAGTTAATTTATCAACTGCCTTTAACTGATTGCCGAACAGTTTTGCTTCTGCAACCAGTCTCTGTTCGGGATTTTCAGGAAGGTCAACAAGGACTTCTGCTTCAATACCTGTAAATCCCATTCTTTTAGCAGCATCTGCACGATGAAATCCATCAACAATATAGAACAAAGCCTCTTCTTTATGAGGAGATACAAGGATTGGATTCATAAGGTTTTTGTCCCATGAATTGACGAGTTTATTTATTTTGCTTTCTGTTGTAAGCGCTCCTCGCTGATAGCGATTATCAGTTGCAAGCAATTCAAGCGGAATATAAGCAAATTTCTTATTACCGATTGTCTGAATATTGTTTACGACAAGGTTGTAAATGGAAGCGGTTGCAGGTGTAGAAGTTACGGGTGTGAAATTGATAGTTGTCATAATAGAGTTCCTCTCTTTCTTTGTTTAGATATTTTTTTTGTTTTTGCTTACGTTATTGAGTTCCATATTCAGTTTTTCAATATTTAGTTCCGTTATTCAGTTTTATATATTATTTCCCTCTTATGCGAGAGTAATAATCTCTTTCAGAGTATCTTTAATCAGAGTGTCATAATACTCTGCGAGAAAATAATCTTCTGCCTTGAGAGCGGCTTTCTTGAGGATTGTGTACTCTACTACTTTGTGCTGTGCGTATTCAATTGTTGACATTTTTTATCTCCTTTCTTATTTATCAATAGTTGGTTCTGTGTATTTTTTATTTCCATATTCATCTATAATAGTTATTTCTGGATATTTAAATATAGATAATATGTCTATTGTCTGTATCTCAATCCAAACCCCTGAAGGAAATGTAAAAATTCTATCATATGTGTTTTTGTAAAGAGAATACAATGAGGTTTCTAATTCCTCATAATTTTTAGAAGCAATATTTAATTTACCTTTTTTATAAGCAAATTTTAAATATTCTATTGCTTGGTCTACTAAAGCATCTACGTTGTCAGCGTAATATCTTGTATCAATTTTTTCTTCTTGTATATAACAAGAAATGATATAGATATTTTCTGGATAATTATAAGTTATCATTATTTTTACCTCTTTTATGCGGGCTGAATTAGTTCAGTCCAAGCGTAAACTTCATGCCCTCTAATGGTAAAAAATCTTTGAGTTGTTGCGCTGAAAAGGACATATTGAGTATATTTATGCTCTTTAAAATCCTGTAGAGAACATTGTATAGAACATAAATATTTTCCGTTTTCTGGTGGCAATCCATCTTTGTCTACAAATTTCCATGAGTTTCTGGGTAGCAAGGTTTCTTTCATATTTACTTCCTTTCTGTTAAACATCCCACGCATCGTGGACTTGGTAACCTTCTACTTCATGAAGACCTTCATCACTCAGTTCATGTCCCCAACCGTCATAAAAATAGCAACTAGTTTCTCCTTCGATTTCAATATCTCCGTCGGTATAGCTTTCGTAAATGGATTCTTCTACCATTTTGATTGCTTCTTCTTCGGAATCGGCTTCTACTTCTCTTTCAATTTCAAATTCTACCTTGCCACTAACAAGCCATGTTGCCATTTAGTTTATCCTCCTTAATTTCTCTATAATCTATGCCTAAAATATCATCGACAGTTACATTAAAAATTTCCGCAAGAATAATCAGATTATCCACGGTAGGCAGATTTCTTCCGTGAATCCATTTATATATTGCTTGCGGGCTTTCAAAGCCAAATACTTCCTGTATTTCTTTTACAGAAATATTTGCCTTTTTGCGGAGCAGATTTATTTTTGCTCCTGTCATGGGAAGGTTAATTACTGGGATTTTCATAACTGCTCCTTTTATAGCATTTTAAAAAATGTAATTATTTATTATATTCTTTGTGTAAGAGCATGATAAGGATTTACCTTTGCCCATGCAAGGATTCTATCTTTATACGAATCCCATCCCGAACTCTTTGTTTCAATGTCGTAGTAAATCATACAAACTTTATTCCAAAGAGTATCTTCGGGAAAAACATCGTCTTCAAGAGTAATGAGATAGTATCCGTTTTCGGGTAATTCGGGTTGCTCTTTTATAGGAATCCAATCAAGTTTTTGATGATTCGGGTCTGCATGATGTGAAAGCATATTATATAAGAATAATGCTTCCTCATGACTTATTACAGGATTATAGCATTTATAATCTCCTGCTAATCCTGCAATATGTTCTTTTATTTTTTGTTCTGTCATATTATTTACCTTTCATTTCCTTTTAAAAATAATAAACTGCTTTTCCGCTAATAATTGCATCAAAAGATTTTGCCATTTCACCATCGCAATAGATTTCAAAATGAGTAAGATTATATCCTGCATCACTTGTTTCGTACGGAATATGATGCATATTACAATATACACGTATTGCTCTGATTGCTTCTGCATCATCTACATTATGCAGTTCGCAGTTTCTCCATTTCTTTTCCATTTGCTTTGCTCCTTTCTGATTTAAATTTCTATAATCATTTCCCCATGATTACAGTAGGATATGGGGTACATTTGTTTAATTTCTTTTTCACTATATTTTTCAATGGCATGTTCTATTGAAGCACCAGAGCAGAGGTCTACTTGTGTTGCAGTATCATATACAGTAGTGAATACTACATTTCCTCTTGTTGAGTACATAATAGGTGCGAGGTCTTTAATTTTCATTTGTTTTGCTCCTTTCTTATCTGCTGATGTATGAAATAATGGCATGACCACCTTCATACTGTTTTTTGTAGTTCTGCTCCATTTCCATGCAAGTTTCATATTCATGGAAATAAGACTGACAAACTTTTTTGTTTGTCTTATTAAGGAATATAAATTTGTACATGTTTTACCTTCCTTTCTTTTATCTGTCTTTGTTAATGCCTACAATTGATATGCATAGATATTTTATTTGCTTTTACCTATGCGTATTTATCTAGGTATTAATTTGTCTTACCAAACGAAGCACAAGAAACTGTGCTTACCGTAATTAATCAAACCGTCATCGGATCGGTCAGATTCAGTTCCTTTATGGTCGAATTTCAAAATAAATTTCTCTCCCTTGTGAACATTGGGAGAATCTTCTGTATAACAAGAAAAGAGATTACCTGTTGTATCTTCAAAGGTAATCTCATTTTCGTTGACGGAATACACAGTCCCTTTTATTGTATATGTGGCTTCCATATGGAAACCAATGAGAAGGATGAAGAGAATGATAATGTCTATAATATATTTCTTTTTCATTTTTTTATTATTTACCTGCCTTTCTGAGTTTTTTCTCTTCTTGCTTTACGAACCTTGAGTCCTCTGCGGATAGTTGTTTCTGCAATATCAGCTGCAACTTCTTCTAAAGCCACACAATAAATGAAATCTTCTAAATATCCTTTACGAAGAAGTTTGTGAAATGCTGTGTAGATTTCTTTTACTTGTGCATTAACTGTGCGTCCTTCAGGCAGAGGTTCGTGCATAATAGCTTTTCTGATAATATAATAAATATCAGTAATGCCTTGCACTTGAGAACAGTGTCCTGTTTCAATGTTATCAAATTCCCAATTAACAAGATTCATAATTGGGGTCTGAATTATATCCATTACTTCCTTTGTTTCGGAAGTATATGAATAATCTTCGGTGTACAGGTTCATTTTTTATTTACCTCTCTTTCTTGAATATAATTATTTGCCTTATTAAGTAAAGAATTAATCCTCACAATCGGGACGTATAGATTGCACATTTTTTATTTGCGTTCTATCCGTCCCTATCTGGGGATTAATCAGCGAGTTGCGGTACGGATTACACGAAGAATATCCCTCTTGTAATCCTTGAGTTCAGAAAGGTTTCTCTTACATTCCTCAATGACAATATCTCCACGGTCAGAGAGATAGCCGAAAGCCTTTTCATATTCAAGGTTTTCGATTTCTCTTTCACCAAAAGAGATTGCTTCATCAAGGAATTCCACTTTGTCCATAAGTTCTCCTTTTTCAGAGAAATCAGAGGTATAATCCAGCTCTCTTGCAGACATAGCAGAGTTCAAACGGTCACGGAATGTTTTCCGTTTTCTATGGACGATAGGTTTCTTAGGAGAAGAAAAAGTCTTTTTCTTCTCGTCCCAACGGTAGAATGTTCCGCTCTGCTCATCCCAGTACTTTTTATCAGACTGGGGAACAGACTTCCCATGTCTGCGGTCTGCCTTGTGGTGACGGATGTTTGCTTTCCGTCTCTGTGTACGCTTGGAAGTACGGAAAGCGTTTCCGTTCAGAACAGAGTCATATTCCTCTGCATCATAGTCCGCTTCCAGTTCCATTTCCATGAGGTCACACTCTGCATGGGCAAGCGCTTCTTCAGTGTAAACATTACGCCAATCTGTGGGATTGGCTTCAAGATACTGCTTCGTATTGTTGATGAAGTTGAAGCAGTTACTGAATCTGATATTAAGGTCAGACATAGATAGTTACTCCTTTCTGTTTCCTTTATTGAGTGGTTAAATCTATTTACCTTATTGAGTCGATTAATATATTTATATATATTATTAACCAACTTGAGTTCCCTTGATGCTAAATCAATCCAAATCAGTTTCGGGATTTGGGATAGGATTGTTATTCATTTTTCTCCTTTCTGGGATTTATTTCCCTATTCAAACTATTAATAAGCGCACTGAAGCACAGGAGTATATATTATTCCTGTGCTTTTTCCGTCCATTAAAAGAATGATGTTAAAAGATATGGTGTGAGATTGGTATGCACGAGATAATGGTTACAATTAATTTGCATTTCTTATAGGCGTTACCTCCTTTCATATAATATATTTGTTTTAGTTGTTACAATTTGTTTCTTTAAAACAGATTCCTTGACTACCGAAATAGTCAATTGTTTTAAAATTGATTCTGCTTTTCTCATAATCATAGATAAAATTAAGAATCTTTCTCCATTCTTTTTTTGTATCTTCTCCATTGCTAATGGGGATTAAGCGTACCTCATAACGAAATCCCCAATCTTCGTAAGCATCTAATTCCCAATACTGTCCAACAATATTGGGGTGGTACAATTCTGTTGTTGCGCAAGCAGGAATTTCTTTTATAGCATCTTCAAGAAGTGTTGTGAAGGTTTCCTTATATTCGAAATCTGTCACAACCGAGATGCTGATTGTTTCAAGTTTCATAAAGATTTCCTTTCTGAAATATAAATAATCTATAATATATTTGCTTTATAGATTATTTATATTTCTTTTTTGCAATTTTATTTGAAAATTACGAGCGTCTTTGTAATTTTCAAATTTGCGTTTGTATTCGGGAAATAAGTATCCTGTTGTAAGATTTTTTTCTCTTACCTGTACGATGTACTTACAGCCGAATTTTCTCTGCTGCTCATCGTTAAGAGTAGACAATTTAGTGTAGTAATATATTATTATCACCACCTTTCAATGTTTTTTTATTAAATATAATTGGGACTACATTTTAAATCAGATGTTAGCACCTCAACTCAAAATGAGAATTATAATTATATTATAATTATATTTAATAAATAAATGGTTGTGGTAAGGAGTTGCACCTACTCGTTAATGTGGGTAGTTAAGCCACAATAGTAAGACTGATTATTAGTCAGTCACCTCGTTCTACAATCACAACCATGGCTTTAAAAGCCAGAACATAGTGTGATTTAGGATTTATGCAGGTATTTCCTGCGACCTCATGTCGGTCAATAGACCTTCGCAAGTGGAATAATTAATTATTATTAATATTAATTATTATAATTAAATATAATTATTATAATTAAATATTAGTGTGTATATTAATGCACCACTTAACACTACCGCTGATACCCTTGCAATATACTGAGTTAAAGTAATACATATGTCGGACAAGTCAACAACATACTTATTACAACTGCTACTCTATCCCCTCAAGTAGGAGTATACATAGATTATATTAATAAAAGTTCTTATTAACATGACCTGATGTACCTTTTCTTCTCAAGATACTTACCCTTGCGAGTTACTAAGTATACGCTTGGATACCAGTTTGACCCTCTGTTTTACTCAATAGAATTATAATGGTGGTAGATTTCCAAACGCACCAACATAGCTTAACGCTTTGACGTTCACGAGTCTACTCTATAATTTTATCTCTTCAGAGAGTATTTGTTATTGAGGTCTGCTACTCAATATTTAAACCGCCCACAGACCGTCACAGTTGTCTTATCGTCCTTGCAATATGTTCGGTACATATAAACTTAATGTTTATATAAACATACTCTTGTAAGATAAACCTAAAGTATTTTATATGATTGAAGAGATAATAATAACGCTCGATTAATCAATTGCATCGTTAGCAATTAACTCCTGTCATTGCGGTATTATCTTCTCAGTGCTATCCTCACCTCCTTTCATTGGTTCATGAAATCATAATAAATAACATCGCTATGTTTAGCGTAATATTATTTATTAATACAATCGCTGCGATTGAAACAGAATATTACTATTCTATTTTTTTCATGCCATAATTTTTTGGATTTAAAGCACCAATCATATAAAGTACCGTTTGGGATGTAGCCATCTGCGGTACAACGGTATGCAGTTTTTTTCTGGAACGACACTCTAATAACAAATCCTTAATAATAAATATTTGAGAAAACCTATTTATTATTGAAGGAATTATTATTATTAGGGGATTTAAAAAATCCCTTTATTAATGCCACATCTCAAGGAAAAATTGAGATGCAATATTAATAAAAAGATTTTTTAAAAATAAAAAATAATATTTATATATTATCTAGGGCGTTTTTTTCTCGCCCTTATTTGTAACGTATGATGACAAAATTTCGATAGCAAAACGGTTTAGGAGTGACCAATTAAAAAAAAGAATGGGGATCTTAATCCCCATTCTCGATGGCATTGAAGAGATGGTAAATCTCTTCAAACTCTGCCATTTCGGGGTAGTCGGGGTAAAACCCGACTACCGGGTCAGGCAATTCAATCAACCCCTTTTCGTAAAGGCTTTTAATAGCCTTTACGAAATCGGGATTATTGAAGTCCTTGACGATGATTGCAAGACACTTATCCATGTTTACTCCTTTCAGAAGAAAGAGGGTTTAACCCTCTTTCTTCTCAACCTTGTAAGATGCCCAAACCGCTTTACGACGGTCAGCAGAGATAACAGAAACAGAGTCATGAAACTTCTTAGCGCGGTTCTCAGTGGTAAAGATGTACTCTTTACGCTCTTTGTCATAAATGCCCTTGTTATCACTAAGGGCGTTGTTGACAATAGTCAACAAGTCAGCCTTGATAACACGTTTGCCGTTCCGATCGTTCTTCCAGACCTCAGCACCAGACTTAATCCAGTCAATGGTGACAACGAAAGTACGTTTATCCCTCTGGTCTACCTCACTTACAGTGAGGAAAGTACTCTTAGTGTACTTAGAGGGATCGAACTCACCCTTATACTCTCTCTGAGGCTTTTTAGACGGTTTATTATTGTCTGCCCATTCAGCCTTAGTAAAGTATTCGGGATGGGTTTTGAAAAGGTTATTAAGTACCTTAATAACCTCATCGTTTACCATGTACCCTGTATTACTAATCGTAAGACGGTTGTCATTGTTAACAGCTACTCCATTAAATCCAAAATTCATTGCCATTTGTAATACCTATCTTTCATAATTTTTTAGTACTGTTTACAAGACCGATATGGAGATACTTCTAAAAGTATCTCGTCTGTATATCCAAGGGATATACAAGACATTGTAAAAAAAAATATAAAATAAATAACTGTCAAGCGGTATTCGCTTGAACTGATGCCAGAATATCGAATCTAGGCATTTTAGCAATATTCGAACGACTGTTCGCTTTTCCAGCGCAACGATTCTCGGAAACGACCAAAAATTCGGATTTTTGGAAGTCAAAATTGAGGAGCGATTTTGCCCCATGGGGGGTGGGAAAAACCCGATAAATAAAGGATTTTTTGATTTTGGGTTTCGCCGCTAAAACCACATACAACGATTTAAAAATCTTTTATCTCTCTGTCATCTCTCTATCGCTTTCCCCCACCTTTCCACTTTCGCCTGTCTTTTCGGCATTTTCTCCAAATCTAAAACTTATCCACATACTTATCCACAAAGTTATCCACATTATCCTCAATTTAATCCACAAATAATTTTATATACTTTTTAAACACAATTTAATCTCACCCCTTGACTTATCCACAATTCCTGCTATACTATACTTAATTATTTTATTTACATATTAATTACATATTAACCACATCACACCACATACCCATAGGAGGGGGGTATACATGAACCTAAAAATATTTTTTATTATCTTTACATTAGCAGTCCTATTTATAGCAGAGCTTTTTTCTTATATTAGCTCTCAACTCTGGACTATATGTTCCAGTCATTCTCCACTTTCAGAACAATATAATAGGAAGAAACTCAATGATATTTATTTCTTCATAGAAAAAACAAAATCAGTTTTTTATGGTTTCTTCCTTATTTCTGTAGTTATTACTTTTTATATGTTTTTAAAATAATAATCACTAAAGGAGCATAAATGATAGACAATACTACCCTATCCAAAGCAACTAAAATTAAAATTATTCCAACTCGTATATCTAAAAATAATGTTCGGCATTTTGCGGTTATATTTCAAAACATTCCTTATATGGATAAAAACCATAGAACATATTATTCAGAAGTAATTTTTCATGATTGTACATTTTCTCATCGTAATGAAGATTTAGCATCTTTTACTTATAAAGAAGTATGTAAATATAATATTGCTATCATAAATAAATCTATAATAATTAATCATGCTCAATCATTTATACATGACAATCAATTCACATTTGAATATCATGAAAAGCCGTCAACAACAAAACTAATTACAATTCAATATCCAAAGGAGGACTAAATGGGATATAAATATGAAGTCATTTATTGTAATACAGGAGACACTTATGTAAATCATAAAATCTTTAAATATTATATATTTGCACTACTCTATTGCTGGTATTGTAATTTTACATATAATTTTGTAGGAATAAAAAGGAGAACCTAATATGAATGAAGAAATAGTTTATTTTGAATTAAATAACTGGATGCCCGATGAAGATTATCCAAATGCAGAACCATTTAAAACATGGATAAGTTATAAACATTTTAATTTTGATAATGAAGAATGGATTAAAGAAAATAAATTAGTAGTAGTAAGAACAGTTGTAGATATGTCAGCAAACTGGTGTATTACTGCAACTAAAGAATGGGTATTAAAGAATTGTCCTGAATTGCTTACTAAATATACAAAATTTCTTAGATGCCCAGATGCAGATGAAGAGTTGCCATATGGAAGATTTGGCAGCCCATTTTATGAATATACAGATAAAAACATAGGTCGGCATTTTATAGATGATGAGGATTAAAGAGGGAACATGACATGTCAGATAAATTAAAAGTATTTTTAAGTGGGGGAATGACAGGATTAACTAAAAAAGAAGCTTCTCATTGGAGAACAGAATTTAAATTGGAAAATGTACGTGAAGGTAACGATTTTATTTTTATAGATCCAACATATTTATATACACCTTCAAATAATTCAGACCAATTATACGAAAAAGAAGCTATGGAATATGACCTTTATTGGGTTAAACATTCAGACCTTATTGTTGTTAATTTTAATTCATTATCTTCTATTGGTACTGCTCAGGAAGTAATGTTGGCATATACATTAAATAAACCAATTATCGGTATGATTGAAGAAGATAAATATGACCAACTTCATCCTTGGTATAAGCAAGAATGTATTAAAATATTCAAATATAAATCAGATAAATTAGAAGATGTTATTAATGAAATAATTGAATATATATGGAGGTTTAAAAATGATTAAGAAGTATAAAAATAATTGGAAAAGAAGTAGCAAGATTAAAAATAGAAAATATAAAATTAGAACACCTAAAAAAGATGAAACTAGAAAAACAGATAAAATTCCTAAGAATTATATTTTTATTTAATAAGGAGATAAAATGAAAGTAGAAGCTAAATGGACAGGTAGTTATCCTAACCTTTGTTCAGGTCGATGGATTTTAAAAGTAAATAATAAAGATGTTTCTAAATTAATTCCAAATGAATTAAGAAATGAACCAATGAATACTTATAGAGATTATATGTCTTGGCATTTTACTCCTGATTGGGAAGTGGAAAATAATTACTACGAAGATGGTTTATTTTGTGATGAGTGGCTTGAAGAAAATGAATATTGGCTAGAAAAAATATCAACAGATCCTTTTATCTGGACAGAAATTTATGAAGCAATCAATTCACAAGATTGGCGCTATGGAGAATGCGGAGGATGTATTTAAAGGAGGATAAATGAAAAAAATACAAGATTTAACAGGACAAAAATTTGGAAGACTTACTGTTCTTGAAAGAGCACCAAATTATATTACTCCTAAAGGAACACAAAGAAGTAATTGGAAATGTCAATGTGATTGTGGAAAAATTGTTACAGTTATTGGAACGCATTTACGAAATGGAAATACAAAATCTTGTGGATGCTTACAAAAAGAAAAAGCAAAACAATTATTAAAAGATTATCATGAAAATCCAAATACAAATTATAAATTAATAAATAAAAAATATAATCAATATGATTTGTCTGGAGAGTATGGTATTGGATATACTTCTAATACAAATGCAGAAGGAATAAATTATTTTTATTTTGATTTAGAAGATTATGATAAAATTAAAAAATATTGTTGGTCTTTTGCTTGCCCTCGTGATTATATTGAAGCTAATAATTTTGAAGAAGAAAATAGTAATAATATTAAATTACACCGTCTTATTACCAATTGTCCTTCAAATAAACAAATAGATCATATCAATCATAAAAAATATGATAATAGAAAATCAAATTTAAGATTAGTTGATAATGCACAAAATCAATGGAATAAAAAAGGTAATAGAGATGTCAAAAATCAAAAATATATTGGTGTGACAAAACGAGGGGAAAAATTTAGGGCAATAATAAATTGTAATAAACACAGATATTATTTAGGCACTTTTAAAACATTTGAAGAAGCTGTTAATGCTCGAATTAAAGCGGAGGAAAAATATTTTGGCGAATACAGATACAGAGAATATACAGAAGAAACCTTTTAAAAAACTTACTTATAAACTAGCAGTTAGGGGACATTGTTTGCAATGCTGTTGCGGAAGTCCAGCTGAAGTAAAAAAATGTAATATTACATCTTGTATACTTCACCCATTCCGTCTAGGCAAACCACCTAAAGAACCAGTGAATTGTTTAGATTATTTAATTTTCCCCGAAGACCCCAAATCAACAATCTTCTCTATTCGTAAAAAAGATGAAGAAGATGACGAACCTCACATGAGAACAACTGAATATAGCATGTTTATTGAAGATGATGATGAAGATTAAAAAGGAGATAATATAAATGAAAAATAATCTTACTTCTACTACTATTAAAAAGAATATCCACTGCCCCGCTTCTTATTATTTTTGTTCAGGTTATATCCCTGTATTGGCAGAAGAAATTCTTCATATTATAAATAACTATGAAAAAAATAGTATTTATATTAAATCAATTGATATGAATGATAATACATATAATTGGTTGTTTAGATTATTTACGAATCCAATCGAAAATCCAATTAATCCATTATCTTCTACTGCTGATAAAAAATATATTTATGATTATTTAATTAATATTAATACTAAAGGAATTACAGCAGACGGAATAATTACGTTTAATGTAGGAGAATAAATATGCAATGGTATGAGCCAAAAGAAAAAACAGCAAAAATAGATTGGAGATGTGATACTCCGTATTGGAATTTTAAAATCATTAATTTAGATGATAAGAATCTTGCTTTATATAATACTCAATATAATGATTTAATTAAAACATCTGATAATATAGATGAATTACATTTTTGTGCTTATAGATTACAATTAATGGTTGAAAGAAAAAATGAGTTTAGATAAAGCTATTGAACATCATAAAGAACATAGAAAACCATATTATGGCAACAAAGCAATTGACCCCTCATGCAGATGTCATGGGGGGTGTGATTGGTGCTTGGCAAACAGGTTGTATAAATATAGGAAAAAACAACTTCAGTTAGAGCAAAAAGAACAGGAGTATTTAAATGGAGAAGAGACAAGTAAAGATACGGATTGATTTAATTGGTACTGCCCCAATGAATAATAGTTTAGTAAATCTTGATAATACAACAATTGATAAGATTCAAACAATAAGGATTTATGATAA